>Ga0265300_10001937_pt1 | contig 18656 bp, 27 predicted proteins | sample AusTroGonzalo_MG_FD_193482 | JGI IMG/M metagenome (GOLD analysis project Ga0265300, IMG submission 193482) | Bovine rumen microbial communities from tropical cattle in Woodstock, Queensland, Australia - Gonzalo_03 | ecosystem: Host-associated > Mammals > Digestive system > Stomach > Rumen ...
CCATTGACGTTCTGAGCGCAAGGCTTGAGTTCCTTGCGGCAGACCTTCAGTCGATACAGTACACCCCTGCAACGGTCTCCATGTTGGGAGACCCTGCCTATGACCTTGGCGATGTTATCCGCTTCGAAGGAGGCTTAGCAGGCGGTGAGTGTGACCTCAACATTATGAGGTTCGACTACGCGTTCGGTCAGAGGTACACGGTGGAGACTTTCGGTGAGAGTCCTTCATCGAATGGAGCCAAGAGTAAGGATGCCAAGAGCGCAGCCACTAAGGACAGTTCCGGCAGTGGCGGCAAGATAGACTTTATCAAGTACATCAATGCATCTGAGCACACCTTCATCGGTGAGAGCCTCAACAATGAGATCGCCCGTGTTAAGTTCGGAGTAAAAAGCAAGTGCGATGTCGAAGAGTGGACAGAGATCAAGATGACCACGACCGGCACGACCAAGATAAAGCTTCACTATTATCTTGACGGTGAAGAGATCACGGCATACACGGTCGAGGACACGTTCCCGGCAGGCGCGGCAGAAGTGTACTGGGATGAGTCGGATGGACTTATTATCAATACATCCGTAAGCGCAGACGGTACACCACAGACGGTCAATTACCACTACCACCTGCCCGACATATCGCCCGATTCATATCATTCCTGGATCGTCTCCATGGACGTTCTCGAAGGCAAAGTCCACATCGAGACAGGTGACATCCACGAGATCTTGTGGTCACAGGGCATGATCGGAACGGGTTCCTGGAAGGGACTCATCGAGGCGCATGATGAATATCCTCTCTATCCTATCAAGGGTATGAACATAGACGTTGGAGTGATAGAAGACGATGTTTCCATCACAGGCCCTGCATCAGAATCCGCGGACCTGTACACGGAAGATAATAACAACCTGATCACAGAAGACGGTGACAACATCGTCACCGAGTAAGGAGTAAGTCATGTCAGACGTAAAAGTTAGTGAACTCACATCGGCTGCAACGGTGAGCGCAGATGATTATCTTCTGCTCACCCAGGAAAACGGCGGTGTGTATAGCAGCACCAAGGCGAAAGCCAAAGCTGTAGCGGCGAAGTGCTTTAAGGATGCGACCAACAAGACGGTTGCTACTACGGCATGGAGCGAACAGGGGACTCCTGACTTTGCAGGCTACCCTTATGTGGCAACGATCTCCATCGCGGGTGTGACGGCCTCGGATATTGCCGAGGTCATCCCCTCGTTGGCGGCGATCAATGACGGCAAACTTTGTCCTCTGAACAAGACGGTCACTGATGGTGTGAATATCTACGCATCGGAAGTCCCGTCTTCCAACTATACGATCGAGAGGATCTCTATAAGGGAGGCAAACACATGATTGGTTATACAAGGGTGGCTTCAGGCGGCGGTGGCGGCGGTGGAGGTGGCGGTGCCATCTCCTTTTCTGCGGTCAAAGAGTTTTTAGCAGCTGACATCGGTGCATCCGAATGGACTTCTTCCGATGGGCAGACAACCATGACCGTGAACGGTGGAACGTATTCGGCTTCGGCAGGTAACTATGTCGAAGTCAATGCAACGAATCAGTTGCGGATGTCGTTCCCCATCTCGGGCTCTCTGTACGGGTTCGGGATAAAGTGCCATGTGGATCCAACCTTCCAACCGGTGAACACGGGCAACTGGTATTCGGCATCAACGATCATGGCTCACGAGCTCGGTGGCGAGCAGATGGACTTCGGTATCATTATTGACAAGAACGGCTATTTTGCCATCGGATATGCGAACAGCTCCATCTATTCGACCACGGTGTCCGCTCTGGATGATGCTGACCATGAATTGTTCATCGTTCCGTTCGGTATGGACCAGATCCAGCTGTGGATAGACGGTGTCCTTGCCGGGAATGTTACTTGCGGCATGAAGGGAACCCAGATGAGCGCAATGGGTGTGTTCTGGAACAAAGACAACCAGAACACGAGAGTCAACGGGAAGATCTATGACGTTGCTTACTACTCAGTGAACAGTTACTCCATGGATATTCCTACATTCTAAAGAGGTAAGAACATGAAACTCAAAGGAACAGCAAAGATCACTCTAAGAGATGCCAAGACCGGGAAGATCGTACACGAGGAAGAGCATTCCAACGCGATCACTCCTGCGCTCGCAAGTATCTTTAATAATAACCTCGCAGGGACTGTCGACTTCTCCAAACTGACACCTATCATGAGCCGTCTGCTCGGCGGTGTCATCCTGTGGAGAGGAAACGTGTATTCCTCCGACATCTACCTGCCTAAGCAGGAGAACGCGAAGATCACTGCTCATGCAGGCTCTGACACTTCCGCAAGTGGAGACACCACAAAGGGGACTCTGAATACGAACCCTGCCGCCACAGGCCCTGTTCCGAACGGGTATCAGTGGACTTGGGACTGGACAGCCTCCAACGGTAACGGTAACATCACTGCCCTGTCCCTCGTTCATGAGGATGTCGGGAACAAGTACAACCAGAACAGGAGCGGCGTAGGGTTCGCGTTCTCACCTGTCGAGGACGTTTCCAACTACATTATCAATGCGAACAGCTTTGTTCCTTCCGATGTTCCTGCTGTATCGCTTCCGGCCGCAGTCGGGATCCCTGATCAGAAGAAGATCCCGATCGGCTTCTATGGTGATAAGAATCACATCGTCTCCTTCGAGCTGGAAGAGACAACCAGCGTTGATGGTTTCAGAGGCGGCGTTGTTCATGTCTACATTTCCAAGTTCACGGGAACAGACCTGTGGCTGAAGAATAATATAGCAGACATTGACATCGAAAAGACGATTGATGTGGAGCCGACTTGGCAATACGGCGCACAGACCTGGATCGGTCGTGCCGTTTATTATATCGCTTATGATGAGACAAACGGACATCTGTATATCATCACCACTGCTGCAGATGATGGACAGACACCGTCTCACGGAAGGTCAAGTTCGTGGACGGTCTCTATTTGGGATGTAAATCTTGCCACAGAAGAAGTTGACGAAAAGACGGTTCTTTTGCCCGTCACAAAACCATCCGGGGAGATCTCTCGCTCTGTTGATGAGTATTACACACCACAACAGTTGAAAGTCATCAACGGCTGCATATTTTTACCTCTTTACGATATTGATTGGATTACTACCGAAGGCGGCGGTTATTGGGACTTTGCAAACGAGGCAACGAGCACGAGCTTCGGAGTAAGAATAAATGTCAGGACAGGAACCCTGGAAGATTATTATGACGGCGCGACCATTGATTATCATGAGAGCAACAATCTCAAGTCTAATGGTCAAGTAGACCTGGGGAATGAACGGTTCATGTATTCAGAGACATTGGTCGAGAAGCTCGCATCCCCCGAGAGCAGAAACGCAAAACTGTTCTCCTACTACTGTGAGCCGATCTCCAGGGCAAGCACGATCTTCGGAACAACGAACAGAATGAACAGGACATATATTGCCGGCACGGCAGGAAGCCTCATTCAGTTCGCGACCCGTTGCACGGCTTCCGGTGACGGAGGTGTTGACCAGCTCAGAGGCGCGATCCTCAACAAGATGTACATGGCTTCAGTGTTCAATCTGGGGACTCCTGTGGCTAAGACTTCATCGAACACGATGACAGTCGTATACACAATCACACAAGTGGAGGATGAGGAATCATGACAGAATACGAGACCATTGTCACGGTCGTGGTAACTGTCATAGGTTCCGCTTCCTTGTGGCAGTTCATCATGTATATGATAGACCGCTTTGATAAGAAGAAGAAGTCAAACGAGGACATCGTCATCGAGATCGAGAAGGTCTCCACCAAGGTCGATGAGCTCACTGAGACTGTAGACAAGAACCAGGCGGTTCTTGCAAGGACTCACATCCTGCGCTTCAGTGATGAGCTGAAGAATGGTGTGGAACATTCGGAGGAATACTTCCGGCAACAGTTAGACGATTGTGACGTGTATGAGAAATTCTGTGAGACTCATCCTGAGTTCAAGAACTCATACACCGAGATCGCCAACAGACATATCAAAGAAACCTATGAACGACTATTGAAGGAGGGTAAACTATGAAACTTCCAAACAAAGTGTATGACGTTCTCAAGTGGGTGGCAATGGTCGGACTCCCAGCAACAACTACCCTCTGGTTAACATTGGCGAGCATCTGGGGCTTCCCTTATGCCGAGCCGATCGGGGCGACCTTGGGAGCCGTGACAGTCTTCCTGGGCGCACTCCTGGGAATCAGCTCCATCCAGTATGCTAAGGCACAAGAAGTCGAGGCAGGTGAGGAAGATGGCTGATTTTTACTATATCACCTCAAACGGAACCACCAAATATGTTAAGGATGCCACTGCTCGCGCAGGTCTTGCCGATAAAGTCGACAAGGTAGCAGGCAAGGGACTGTCTGAGGAAGACTTCACGACCACTCTGAAGACTAAGCTTGATTCGGTCGCAGCAGGAGCTGAGGTCAACGTCCAGTCCAACTGGACAGAGGCTGATGCCACTTCTGATGCTTACATCCAGAATAAACCGACTATCCCGGACGATGCTTCCGAGATCGATTACGACAATGCGAACTCGGGACTTGTGGCTACTGATGTGCAGGCGGCAATTGACGAGATCGTGGCAAGCAGCGGTTCAGATCCGAACAAGATGGACAAAGCAAATCCAACAGGCACAGGGGCATTGTCTTTAAACCGCGAGGCAAACACGACGATCGGCAATTACTCCGTTGCGGTTGGCAATGGTTGCGAGGCCAGCGGGGCCGCATCGTTTGCGGAGGGTGATGGCACGGAGGCCAGCGGCATAAGTGCGCACGCGGAGGGCGGCGGAACACAGGCCGCAGGGAATTATTCTCATGCGGAGGGTGCTGATAGTTCTGTTTTTACGGGTGCAACATGCGCACACGTTGAGGGTTATATCAATACGACAAGCGGCGCATATTCTCATGTTGAAGGGTATAGTAATCACTGCTCGACAGATTATCAGCATGTATTCGGCAAAAATAGCATTGAGGACGTTAACCATGATTTTGTTGAGGTCGTCGGCAATGGTTCGTCAAGCTCTTCGAGAAACAACGCTCGAACGCTCGACTGGAGCGGAAACGAGACCATCGCAGGAGATCTCTACTTCAACGGTGGTGCGAACCCTCTGTCGACTCAGTTGTCGAACAAGGCTGACAAGCCGACACTGACTCACTACGCGAGCGGAAATACATCGGTGTCCAACGCTACCTGGACAAAATTGGCGCAGGTCTCTCTGACACAAGGTCTATATCTGGTCCACGTTTCTGCCGTGTTCCAAGGTAATGCAGCAGGAACTCGACAGTTGTCATTCACTTCTACTGCGACACCGGGCGAGGATGGACGTTGGAACACGATCAAGATCCCCGCGGGGACTTCCGCACAGGTAACTCCGCACATGACCTTATTCGTTAATGTGTCTTCGAGTTCTGAAACGTGGTATCTCCACGGCTATCAAAACGCAGGTACGGGAACATCACTCACCGTTTATCCGTCCTATCAATACATCAAACTGAAATAAAGGAGACAAACTATGGACAAGAAGAAAGTTATCGAGATCGCCGAGTCTCAGATCGGCTACACGGAAAAAGGAAACAACTGGAACAAGTATGCAAAATTCTTTGATGAAGAATATCCGAACTTTTACAACGGCAGGAAGCAAAATTGCAGCTGGTGTGATGTATTCGTGGATTGGATATTCGTTCAAGCATACGGCTTCGACACCGGACGAAAACTGTTGTGTCAGCCTCTCAAGTCCTGCGGTGCTGGAGTGACATTCTCTTATGACTACTACAAAGCCAAGAAGCAGACTGGATCCACTCCGAAGGTTGGAGCTCAGATCTTCTTCAGAGCGAACAAGGATTCCAAGAAGCCGAATCACACAGGGCTTATCGTAGCGGTCGAGAAGACGGACAAGTATTACAAGATCACCACGATCGAAGGGAACAAGTCCAATTCCGTCAAGAAATGCACCTATACGACCGACACCAAGATCTTCGGGTTCGGTTATCCTGACTATGACATGGACAAGACACAGGCCACTCCTGTGGCTTCCAAGCCTAAGGAAGACCCTAAGCCCGTAACTCCTTCCAAGCCGACAGTGGCGACCAAGACCTATGTAGTTGTATGCCCGAAGGGACTCAACATCAGGAAGTCTTATTCAGACTCTTCTCCAAAGATCGGGGCTCTTAACTATGGAGCCAAGATCCAGGTCACAAAAGAAGAGAAGGGTTGGGTCAAACTCGCCAACCGTGACGGTTGGTGCTGCATCGGCTCCAAGGGAGTCAAATATCTCAAGCTGAAGAAGTGATTCGGTTCGCTTTTTCATATTTGTCTCCGGCAGGGGAGTTCTTACCTCAACTTCTCTCCCCTGCTCTTGACTGACCCTTCTGTGAGTGTCAGAGGCTCGCTACAAATATACATACCAGCATCATCTATTCTGCATTATCCCGTACAAATTCCCTCCATTGCCCCCGCTCTGACCGGGGGCTTTTTTTGTTGCACTTCAACATTTCTTCAACATTGAAAAGCTCACAATTCCGCAAAGCCTTGAGCCTATTGGATTTACAATGGTGGAGGCGAGGAGAGTCGAACTCGTTTGTGTTTGTTTCCTGTGTAACAAAAATCCTATAAATTAAGGGGTTTTGACGTTTTCTGTGAACACGTGTCCACGGGACAAAATACAAAATTCAACATTTTTCTTCAACATTTTGAATCCCGGATATGGTCAGATCTATGACTGCAGCCGCCTTTTTGTCATCACCTTCGACAATATGACCATAAGTTCCGAATGTGTCCATGCTTACAGAATGACCAACGATGTCCTTGATGGTTTGTTCAGGCATAACACCCTTCATAAGACTTACAAAGGTATGTCGGAGGGAGTACACGGTCCCGGGAAGGGTTCGCTCTTTCTTCAATTTCAGCCAGTTATTCCGCATAGTTGACTGATTTCCCTGAGAACCGTCATAAGAACAGAATATCCAATCAGTGTGAAGATTACAGTCTTCATTCCTTCGGATGGTCTGTCTCAATATTCCTGATGCAAGAGCTCCGATCGGGACCATGCGCCTTGCATTTTCGTTCTTTCCTTCGGTGATTTTGTTCCTGGCATTGACAGAACGCCGGATGAAGACACGATCTTCCGTGATGTCCCCTATCTGAAGACCCAAGGCTTCTCCCGGTCTCATTCCTGTAAGAAGAAGGAAGCAGAATAGAGGATGGTACCATTCAGCGGAAGGTTCCAACAACCTTCTGACATCGTCTCGCTGCAGTATTTCCTTTTCCTTCTTTGGATGTCCCTTGGGTATGTAAAGATCGCCTCGGAGCAGATCGCACTGATAGTCCTGATACCCGAACTTTATGATTCCCATTATTATCCCTCGCAAAGACTTCAATGACTTCTCTGAGAGTGGCTTCTTTTGTCCGTTTGCCATGTTAATGACACTTTGCCAATCCCTGAGAGTCATCTTGTTCATCTTCTTATGTCCACATTGAGGTAAAATATATAGCCTGACATATCTTTCGTACTGGATATAGGCCTCCGAATCGTCACCACGTCTGGCTTTTACATCATCCAGGAACTCTTTGGCTACCCTCTCCACCGTCTTGCTGGAAGACGGAGCCTCGTCACAGATCCATGCTTCATATCTTTTTCTTACTTCATTTTGTCCTGCACGTCCCGTCTTGGAAGAAGAGAAGTTCTTCCTTATTCCATCCTTCTGGACTTGTAGGATCCATCTGGTGCCTGTCCACTTGGGCGATGCCATAATCAGTCTCCTTGCATTGAGCGTAAATAATCAGCATAGCTTTGCAACCGTGCTTTGTTCTCGGCGGTCAGGCCGTCTGTCAGAGAGGAAGTCTCTTCATATTCGGCAAACGCATCCATCAGCTTCCCCGGAGTTGTATGCAGCGCATAAGCAAGTTTGGGGAGCTTTTCTATGGATATGTTGTTCTTCCCTTTTTCGATTGCGCTGATAGAAGCTCTCCCGGCAAACCCTGCTTTTATGGCAAGTTCTTCCTGGGAAAGACCTTCTGCTTCCCTTAACGACTTCACGAGATTTCCAAAGTTTTTTAATTTATCTTCCATAATCTACCTCCAGCTATATTATAGCCCTTTTTTACATTTTCGCAACATTCACTTGACACACGTCAATTTGTACTTGACACAAGTCAAAGAGAGCGGTACATTTTAGATGTCAAGTACGACACGACAAAATGAAAGGAGGAAAAAGGCATGGTTAATCATGCAAAACTCAGAGGCTTAATGGTAGAAAGAGGACTTGAAGTAAACAGGCTCGCATCGATTCTTGGTATATCCAGACAGGCTGTATCGGATAAACTAAGCGGCAAAACATCCATCACTCTGACGGATGCACAGGCGATCTCGTTAGCACTGGATATGTCCAACGAGGAAAGAGATGCGATTTTTTTTGCTGATGCTGTCAAGTCAGAGGCGACATCATGAAGTCCGACACAATGTATCCCTGCCTGGCGCGGTACTTCAAAAACATGAGTGAACTCGCAAAAGCAGGATGTATGAGCAGACCGAAAGCATGGAAGATTCTTTCAGGCAATCAAGAGTTTACCGAAGAAGAAAAGAAGGCGATAGCTTCGAACATAGTGCTCATGGCTATCACGGACAAGAAATTCAAGAAGGAAGACGTTGACCTGGCAATCCAGGCATGGAGCGGTCACTTCGATGAAATCTACAGAAAGAAGGCATGATTCATGACAATTTGGGAATTTATAAAGCAGTTGGTCATGCTGGAACAGCAGAAACAAAAGCGCCGGACGGATGAGCTTCGGAGGGTAGAGCCTTATCACTTTCCGGTAGTAGGAACACAGATCAGAAAGGAAAAGTAATATGGCTAAAAAGCAGGCAAGAAAGGAGACAAATATGTTTACAGATGAAGAAATCCAGAGGATCAAGGACATGGCGTTCGAGTCAGAGAAGCAGGAAGACTTTGAACTGCTCATGAAGGTTGCTGATACGCTCAGCGTTGATGTCAGAGACTATCTGACAAAGTTCTAAGACATAAGGAGGTCTATATATGAGCAAATTAGAATACAGACAGGAAGTTATTACTCCTGCAAGAGCACAAAAGATGCTTGACACAGTTAAGGACAATCGAAAGATTAGCAAGGTTACGGTTTTGGCGTATGCCAATGATATGAGGAATGGAAAGTGGATGCAAAACACATCATCCTGTATCGCTGTTGATACAAATGGGGTTGTGAGAGATGGTCAGCACCGCCTTCAGGCAATAGTGGATTCAGGTAAGTCTATAAAGATGACGGTTTGTTATGGGGTATCTCCTAACGCTTTATTTGATTGTAACCGTCCTCGTTCATGTGCAGATCAGATGAGAATTATCCGTCCTGACATTGATCCTTTTTATAGAGAATCGAAAGTTCAAGGAACAATCCGTGTAATTATGGATTCAAAAACGGGTATCAGATCTCATGCACAGAAATGTTCTCATGTTGCTTTATGTGCCTATATTGATGAGAACAAAAATGAATTAGATGATTTTTTTACAAATCTTATAAACAAATCGGAACCCAAAATATCTACTCGCGTTACACTCACCGCTTTGTTCTTTGCTTATCGTGGAGGAGTAAAAATGAGTGATATAAATTCATTTTATGAGGTTTTATGCACAGGTATTCCTCCTGAAAATACCGGGAAAAAATACAATCCGGTTTTAGTTTTGAGAAACCAGCTTAAGGATTTTACAGGGGTTATTACTCCCAATACCGAAGCAGTAACACGCGTTCAGATTGCTCTTTCCAAGTTCTTAAATGGTCAGGGCTCTTCAAAAAGAGCAACTCGAAGAGAACTTGATGCAGGGCTGATCTGGTTTTCACCGCTTTAAGGAGGTCTATATGCCGAACATATACGAGATTACAGGCGACATCCGCAAGCTCTGGGATCTGATGGAAGAAGGAGAGCTCGATGATGATATGATCTTCGATGCGATGATGAACTCCCAGGAAGAACTTGCCATCAAGCTTGAGGGATATTGCAAGTGGATTAAGAACATGGAGTCCGACATTGAAGGACTCAAGAAGGAAGAGGACAGGCTGTATTCGAGACGCAAGTCCATGGAGAACACCATCACCCGTGCAAAGCAGGCCATGCAGATGGCCATGAATGAAGCCGGTGAGAAGAAGATGGAATGTGGGACATTCAAGGTCGGACTTCAGCGCACACAGCCGTCAGTGCAGGTCGATGAGCAGTATGTCGAGAATATCCCCTCGAAGTATCTCGTCCCCCAGGAACCCAAGATCAACAGGAAGCTCATGCTCGAGGACCTCAAAGCAGGAGAGGACCTCGAAGGTATCGCGCATCTTGTTGAGGGAGAAAGTTTGAGGATCAGATGACTACATTCGTTAAATACCCTTGTCATGTTTCTTCTTCAAACAATAGCAATGTTTATATTAGCACGTTAACTCTTATTGATGCGAAAAAAGCAATGCTTACAATTCCTGTTTATGCCGAATCTTTGCTTAAAGACCATAAACTTAGTGTTGAAATAAGAAGTACAGGCGCTACATACAAATTTGGCTTTGTTCCTTATCGCTTGTACTATCGGAGTGCAATTATGATAGAGGTTTATGGCGATATAACACCCAATTATGCTCTATCATCTATTTTCCCCCAAAAAACACACTCTGGGTTTAAGTCTTTACCTGTTGAAGATATTGATCATTCTCTTTATGGCGCGCCAACTGAGTTGTATGAAAAGTTAACGTTCAAAGAGCGTCTTTTGTTTGGAAGTAAAGAATCATTTACCAGTTTTATCAGTGTTAATTTCAAAGAAGAAAGAAAAAAAGGCATAAACCACCAAAAAAAAGAATGCTGGCACTACCTTTATTCTCTTCTTCCGGCAATGGTTGAGTTGAGAGTTGGCCAAATCAAAAACGGACACTTTTCCATGGTTAAAGAGGATTCTGTTGTCGAGTCAGTGTTTAGGTACTTTAGAGGCGGCGACTATTGTCAGGATCTTTCGAGGACAAAGGTAAAAAAGGTAGTTGTTCATGTAAAGAAAAGAATTAACCTCAACGAGTATGGTTTTAATGCAATGATTAAGCAAGAAGCCCATGCCATCGAAGATGTCAGTAAAGATATTATTCGCCGTATATACAGAGAAAAGAAAAGACAATCCGATCGTGAGTGGGAAGAAAAGAACGAACGCAAATATAAGAGAAGAATATTAAGATCCTCGTCTGATCTCAAGCCCATTCCTACTTGGTACAATGATGTTCTTTATGATTCTCAAAACGAGGCGCGAGTTGCATATCTTTTAGACTTGTTAACGGTTGACTTTATTCCTCACAACGAAGGATATATCGTAAACGGTGAGTGGTATGCTCCGGACTTCTTTATATCAAAGCAAAAATGCTTTATTGAAGCAAAGTCCGCAGATACAATTCCAGATAAAGATCTCAAGAAAATCTTTGCTCTTGCCGATGCAGGACAGGATGTGTTTGTTATAAACGACTGGCTTCGAGAAATCTGCTTAGTAAAAGACAGAAAGTTCATCAAGGCTCACTTTTATTGTTGTAATTCATGCAATTCTCATTATCTCGCTCCCGAATGGGAACAAAAACAGTGTCCTTATTGTGGGAACAGAAATTGGGTCGCGCTTAATCATGACCAGCATTATGAACAGGCTCTAAAGTCGGCAAGGAATGCTCGCTATCACGTTGAAGACAAGAAGTTTTACTAATTATGAGAAATAACCAAGACACCGCGCAGTTCCTGAAACTGCTGCAAGTATTCAAAGAATCAGAAAAGGAGGTCTATATGATTCAAGTCACCAAAGGAAAAGTGGAGACCGCGAAGAAGGTCGTCATCTACGGTCCTGAGGGAATCGGCAAGTCTACACTTGCATCCAACTTCCCGAACCCCGTATTCATCGACACGGAAGGCTCCACTAAGGCTCTGGATGTCGCAAGATACCCGGAAGTCAAGAACTGGATGGATATTAAAGCATTCGTGGAAGATTCCATCAACACAAGACAGTTCGCGACTATCGTTATCGATACGGCAGACTGGGCTGAGAGATTCTGCATCCGTGCAGTGTGCGCGAAGCAGAAGGTATCAGGCATAGAGGACATCCCTTACGGCAAGGGGTACACCTATGTCATGGAAGAGTTCGCACAGCTCCTGGATATGTGCAACAAGGCCATCGCCGCAGGGATCAATGTCGTGTTCACGGCTCATGCTCAGATGCGTAAGTTTGAGCAGCCGGATGAGATGGGGTCCTATGACAGATGGGAAATGAAGTTATCCAAGAAGGCCGCGCCACTGCTAAAGGAATGGGCTGACATGGTCCTGTTCTGCAATTACAAGACACAGGTCATGACCGACTCCAAGACCCAGAGCAAGAAGGCGTTTGGAGGTAAGCGCGTAATGTACACATCCCACCATCCGTGTTGGGATGCCAAGAACCGTTACGACCTGCCCGAACAGGTGGACATGGAGTTCGCCCAGATCGCGCACCTCTTCTCCACTCAGCCGTCACCGGTTCAGGCTCAGGAGCCGAACTACCGTCTGGAGCTTCGCGCCCTGATCGCCGAAAAGGGAATTGACGGACAGAAGTTCGCGCTGGAGTGCTGTCTGAACAAGAACAGCACCAATGAAGATTACAAAAAAGCGTATGAGTACGCGAAAACAATTTATGGAGGTAAATAACTATGTCAGAAGAGATCAAAGTTTTAGGTTGGGACGGCGGTGTGTCCGCAGATGCAGGAGATCAGGAGTTTCAGGTTCCTCCGATCGGTGAGTATGACTTCACGGTCGTTAATCTTGAGCAGGGGACTTCGAAGTCAGGTTATCCCATGGCTATCCTCACGCTCGCTCTGAATGTCAACGGCTCCGCTTACGAGCGCAAGGACTACATCACACTCACCAACACGATGGAGTGGAAGATCGCTACGTTCTTCGAGTGCATCGGACTCAAGAAGAAGGGTGAAGCTCTCACGAGAATGCCTTGGGATCAGGTCAAGAACAAGGAAGGCCGCTGCAAGCTCGAACACGAGACCTATAACGGCAAGACTTACGGCAAGGTCACCAAGTACATCGTAAGGACAGGAGCCGCCGCTGAGGCCGCCACAAAGCCTGCTGACGATATGCCCTTCGAGATCTGATTATGGACGATTCGAGAAATGTATTAGAAGCCTTAGAGGCTCTTGATCCGTCCCGTTTGTCCTATGATGAATGGATAGAGACAGGAATGGCCCTCAAAGCCGAGGGTCACCCCTGCTCTGTCTGGGACGAGTGGTCAAGCCGTGACCGTGATCGCTACATTCCCGGTGATTGTGAGAAAAGATGGCAATCATTCAACAGCACCGGTGTAGGCGGTGGCACGATCGTACATCTCGCACAGACTTACTCCAATTATACACCTGTTCGCGCTCTCTCCTGGGATGACGGCCTTGATGCTTATTACGAGGAAGTATTAACAGTTGAGGCTAAGCCCAGAGAGCAGCCGTATCAGATGGCTATCCGCTATCTGGAGACATTGTTCCAACCGGACGAGAAGGTCAGCTTTGTCAATCAGTCCGTTTATAAGGACAAACAGGGTAAATGGGTTCCCATGAACGCAGGCCACGTCCGCAAGTGTTCCGATCTCATCGCAGACCTGAAGAAGTACAAGGAACTGAACTCTGTCTTTGGCACCATCAATCCAGAAGCAGGAGCATGGATCCGGTTCAATCCGACCACAGGCCCGAACGATAAGGATGTCACACGATTCGCTTACTCGTTGGTCGAGTCAGACACACTCTCCATTGAAGAGCAGAAGAAGATCCTGATCAACTTGAAACTTCCGATCGCGTGCCTCGTGGAGTCAGGCGGCAAGTCTGTCCATGCAATCGTCAAGATCGATGCAACAGATGAATCCGAATACAAACAGAGGGTCTCATATCTCTACGATCAGCTCGCAAAGCGAGGATTCCTCGTAGATGGCGCGAACAAGAATCCTGCAAGGCTCTCACGTCTTCCCGGGGCTCTGCGCGGAGACAAGGTCCAGAAACTTGTTGCAACGAATATCGGATGCAAAGACTGGAAGGACTGGATGGACTATCTCGCAGGAATTGATGACAATCTCCCGCAGATCGTCACCTTCGCAGAACAGAGACAAAACCCTCCCGAAGAAGCACCTGAGCTCATCGGCGGCATCCTCCGAGAAGGGAACAAGATGATCATCACGGGTGACAGTAAGTCAGGCAAGACGTGTCTGTCTCAGGAACTCGCCGTGTGCATCGCTGAAGGGAAACCGTGGCTTGGAGAGTTTAAATGCGAGCAGGGCGCAGTCTTATATCTCAATTTTGAGTGTCAGGAGTCTTCTTTATATAAGAGATTTGAATGCATCTATAAAGAGAACGGATGGAAATACACCAAGCAAGGCATGAAGAACATATCTGTCTGGAACTTGCGCGGTCATGCAATACCTCTGGAGAAGATGGTTCCTCTCATTGTCCGAAGAGTCAGGAGGACAGGTCCGTTCTTGGCGATCTTCTTAGATCCTCTTTACAAGGTACAACAGGGAGACGAGAACTCAGCCGAGGCTATCACTAAGTTCTGCAATGCACTTGACCAGCTCGCCCAGGAAACGGGTGCAGCGGTCATATACGATCACCATCACCCGAAGGGGTACATGGGAGAACGCAAGGCCATTGACCGTGGTGCAGGGTCCGGTGTCTTCGCGAGGGATGCCGATGCGATCATCGACCTGTCGATGCTGGATCCATCACCGGACCTCCGCGCAAGGCTCGCCGACAAGCTCGCAGAAGAGAGACCAATGCTCATGTCGTTCGCGCTTCGAGACTTCAAGGATGTCGAGGACACATATATCTGGTTCAAGTTCCCTGTTCATTACATCGATAAGGAAAACCTGCTCAAAGGTGTCCCGCTTGAAGGCTCTCGCGATGCAAACCTTCAGAAGAGTCCGAACTTCTCAATGGAGAGTACACAAAAGGATGTTTTGGACAATGCGTTCATGGTCTGTGAGAAGAACGGAAAAGCAAGGATCAGCGACATGGCAAAACAGATCAATAAGTCTGGAAACACCGTAAAACGTTACGTTGACAAGTTCCCGGAAGAGTATCAAAGGAACGATTCCGGGGAGGTTTGGAGGCTCGAATGAGGGGGTGTACAAGGGTGTACATCTGTACGGTGTACAACCGTACAAAACCCGATTGTATGGGGGTGTACAACCGACTATATATATGTACAGTTTGTACACCTGTACACCTTGTACACCCCTCACGGGGAAACGGTGTCACAGGTACAACGGCTCAAAGAGCCGCCGTTGTACCCGATCGACACCTTGAAGCGATTGAAAGGAGAAAACGATGTACAAGTGCGAAAACTGCGGAAATGAGTTCATTGACCCTGACTTCCAGCAGGACCCTGACTCGATCGAGTTCGAGACGGTCGACTGCTGTCCCTGCTGCGGAAGTCTGGAGATCTACGAGAAGGAGGAAGAAGACATCTATGAAGACGGTTTGGAAGACTATACCTGAAGGAGCACACGTCACCATCCTGTCCGGGGATGTCGCGCCTTACCTCGAAGAGATCACCGAGAACACTCCCGACTTTGTCGCAAGAGGAACGATCAATGGTGAGTATTGCCGGATAGGGATGACCGCTTCAGACCCGAACGGATTCATCCTCGACCCTCGACCCACTCACTACGCTCCTGCTAATACTATCACGATGGGAGATCTGGATGATGACACATGAACTTTATGACAATCTGACCGAAGCCGAGAAAAGGATCATTCTGACCTTCGACACCACTTCCTTCCGCAAGATTTATGACGGTATCTGGTTCAAGAGAGGTTGGACGGACGGCAGGAAGCTCGAAACAGAGGTTTACAAGGTCCTCATCCGAGGCTTGGTCATAGAGATGCCCGATGCGGACCCGCTCAAGAAGGCGATCGCTCGCAAGTGGCTCAACGATAACGGATATGGAGGTTGGTGATGACGTTCAAGATACATTTACCGAAAGAACCGACAGGAACTTCCCAGATGAAGGGCTTGTCTACCCGGAGAGGAAGGGTTCAGTTCTACGAAAAGCCTCAAGTAAGAGACCAACGTTTGACTTACGTCTACGCTCTGAAGCCACACAAGCCGAAAGAGCCGTTCAAAGGACCTGTCTCGGTTACAGTGGTCTTCTCTTATCCGCAGAGAAAAACTCAGAAGATGAAAGAACCTCTGGAGTGGAAGCCGACTGTCCCCGATCTGGACAATCTCCTGAAGCTCTTCCTGGATGCCATGACTCAGTGTCGGTTCTGGGAAGACGATAAGCAGATAGTTCACATGGAAGCAAAGAAACTCATTGCTAAAGGTCAGGAAGACTTTCAGATCATAGTTTCTATCAATGAGGTGACCGACAAGTCGAACCTCTTGATCGAGGAAGGATGGGGGGTGTTCCACTATGAAGGGTAGAGAAGTCCTCCAGCAGTATCGGAAACTCACCCGGGAGATCAACTATCTGCTCTCCAGAAGGGAAGAGCTCCAAGGCAAGATGGCGGTGGTGTCTGCTTTCAATGCTCGGGAGTCTCAGAGGAATGATGACATATCCATCAAAGCGCAGCAGGCTCAGTTGGATGAATATGCTCAGCTCGGGTTGGAGATAGACCGAAGGCTCGCCAAGAACGCCCAGATGAAGAAAGCCATCCTCAGAGCTCTCTACGATGTTGCGGACATAGACCAGTTCACCGTATTGGAGATGGTCTACATCAGAGGCATGACGGCAGAAGAGACTGCCGATGCTCTCCACATAGACAGGTCAACTGTCTATCGGTGGCTCAAAAAAGGAATACAGAAGTTCAGTGAGGTGTACAAAGAATGAAGGAAGACATTGTTTATATCTTAAAGAAGGACATAGCATCAGACGAGATCAAGTATTCACTTCGGTCGGTCGCCGAGAATATGCCCGGACACAGAGTGGTGTTCTATTGCGGATGCCCGAAGGACATCAAACCTGATCTCTATGTGAAGCACACTCAGACAGGTGCTCTGAAGTGGCAAAGGTCCACTTCTTCCCTTGTGGCCATCTGCAAGAATGACGATCTGACAGAGAACTTCTTCCTCTTCAATGATGACTTCTATGTTCTGGAGCCTCAGGAAGAGCCGTTCATCAATCTTGCTTTTGGATCCATCGAGGACAGGATCAGAGACCTTCGGACACGACACACGGATTCGGGTTACATCAGACAGCTTGTCCAGATGGAACAGGAACTCATCCGAAAGGGGTTCCCGACCGTCAACTATGCTCTTCATGTACCCATGCGCGTGAACAGGAGACTCGCTCTCGAAGTCCTGTCCTATGCCGAGTCGCCGATGTTCCGCTGTATGTATGGGAATATGACCTATCAGCAGTACAAGACTCATGAGGATGTCAAGATCTACGATCTGGAGACCGTTCCGGGACCGCATTGGGACTTCCTGTCTTCTGCTGACAATACGTTCCAAAACGGCAAGGTCGGACAGTGGGTCCGTGAGCGGTTCCCTGAACCTTCTCCTTGGGAGGTGAGTTCATGAAGATCTGCGCAATTATCTTCGCGTTCGCGTACATGATCAGCAACTGGGTGTCTGTCTGTATGCTGCCGCCTCCGATAGAAGTTCCGACAGTGATGGATGTGTATGAGTCTTTTTCGGAGGACCGGAAGGACAATCTGTCTGTCGAATCCAAGGCGATAGTCGCAGGGATGGACGTGGAAGAGTTCAAGTTCTTCTCGGCCGTGGTAGAGGCTGAGTCTGACCGGAAGACAGGATCTATCGAGGGACGTGTCATGATCGCGATCGTCATTCTGAACCGTGTGGACTCGAAGAAGTTCCCGAACTCGGTCACCAAGGTTCTGAGACAGAGAGGACAGTTCTCGGTTGTGAGTTCAGGATCTTATCGAAGAGTAGGACGGACAAAACTGTCAGACCGTGCAGTCATTGAAGCGGTCAAGAGGAAGAAGAATGGTGATGCTCCGAATGTTCTCTACTTCAGAGCAGGTCACTACTTCAGAGGCCACAAGCGTTATGCCAAGGTTGGCGATAATTACTTCAGTTACTAAGGAGGCAGACAATGAACAATGATCTAATAAGCCGTGAGGCTTTGAAAAAGGCATTTTATAATCAAGAATGTTGGAATGTTGTTATTGAACATATAATCGACAATGCCCCGACAGTTGAAGTTGGTTATCTCACCAACTGTGCTAACTGTGAAAGGGTCGAGAAGATAAGGGCAAAAAGACCGCAAGGTGAGTGGAAATTAGACGAGTATGGCTTACCTTATTGTGATAAATGCAATATACACCCCGATTATACAAGTAACTTCTGCCCCAATTGTGGGGCAGATATGAGAAAGGAGGCAGACAATGAGATTGATTGATGCAGACGCTTTAACAGAAGTTTTGGAAACTATGGCAAAAGACGAATGGAATCAGCAGGTAGGTTCGAGCAAGGGTTTGGAAGATGCCATTGATGTTATCGACAATGCCCCGACAGTAAAAAGCACGGTTTGGGTTACCATTCGCGACCAGTTCGGTAATGAGATTATCGGCTATGAGGATCAAACAAGGAACCTTATTTTTACAGGTTACGGAATCATAACAACTGAACTGGCACAACAAAAGAAATACACCATAAT
>Ga0265300_10001941_pt1 | contig 18643 bp, 14 predicted proteins | sample AusTroGonzalo_MG_FD_193482 | JGI IMG/M metagenome (GOLD analysis project Ga0265300, IMG submission 193482) | Bovine rumen microbial communities from tropical cattle in Woodstock, Queensland, Australia - Gonzalo_03 | ecosystem: Host-associated > Mammals > Digestive system > Stomach > Rumen ...
GGTCTGTTCGCTAGCTTCGGCACTCTGCTGCAATCGTTCAATCTCCGCCTTATTGTCGGTAATGAGTCTGGCATTTTCATCAAGTTGGAATCTTAGTTCTCTGATTTTCCGCCAATATAGCCAGACTCCCATTGCGAGTACTAACAAGAACAGCAAAAATACTCCCCCCGTTTCCATTATTCGCTTTCTGGATTTCTCCTCCCTGCGCTCATCGTCGTATTTCTGCTGCCAGTCGGCAATCTCCAGGCTGTGATTGATTGTCATGACCGAATCTTTATAGGCATCCACTTGCTTCTTCATTTCCAGAGCCTCCCCCTTATCATCAGTCAGTTCATACAGCTCTGCCAGTACCTCTATCGCATTGATACGCAGAAATGGATCCTTCATAGTGATACAGTTCTTCACTACCTCTATGGCCTCCTCATAATGTCCTTGCGCTTTCAGAAGGCGAGCCTCGGTTAGATTCCCTTTATTACTGATGGCCGTCTTATACCTCTTCCATAAATCCAGATATTTCCGGGCATTCAGCTCATCATCCTTTTCCAGATACATGGCTCCGACATTGAGATAGACGTCAGACCGCAAGAGGCTGTCTGCCAAGTGAATATAATCCAGACTCTTGAAAATACAATCATAAGCATTGTCTTGCATCTTCATCTGCGAATATGCTGATGCACACATCTGAAGGGCCCTCAGCACCATCACGCTGTCATTCAGTTTGAGACTGCTCTCAAGAAACTTCTGCGAATAATTCAGCAAGAGCGTGTGGTTGAAGCAATAATAGTTGGCATAAGCCAGATTCTCGTACACCATGTTTTTCAGCAGTTCTTCATCCGCATCCTCTGCTATCCTCTCAGCCATCTTATAATCCTTGACGGCATCGACCATCCCGAGCTGAAAACGTCTTCTGATGCCTGCCCTGTAATAGTAGGCTCTGCCACGATGCCAAGCGTCGCCATGCTTGTCATAGTAGTCTACACACGTCGTAATGAGCGAATCACCGTCTGCCTGATGCAGCACGATATAGTCCGTCATGATTTTCAGCAGATTGTATTCCATCCTGTTTGCCTCAGAGAGTGATGCTGTGTCCACCATATTAATTATTATGCGCGCAGACTCCGGATGTTGATGGACGATGTCTGCCGCCTCCTTCAACAATGGATGGCGCGCCTCACTGCACCCTGCTACCATAGCAATGGCTACCAGTATCCAAGCAATTTTCTTCATGCTCAATTCGTTTTTGTTACAAAAGTAAGCATTATCTTCAATACGAAGTCGAGCGGTTGGCTTTTTTAAAGAATCATTCAAGGTTTTTAAACATCAGACTGTTACAATCTGGCACTTTTTTCTATGTGCTGTTTCTTTTACCTCTCTCATTATCAGTGCTTTAAGTCATAAAACGTTGTAACACCCTTTTTGCCTGATTTCCGCTCTTTTTCTTGTCCGAATCAGGCGGAAGGCATATCTTTGCAATCAATTAGGGTTTCAATTAACTCTGATTTTGATTCAACCAGCAGCATCCGTCGTGATGACGTGTGCTGTTTTTATTTGTTTAAATCAGAGACATTACGGGTGTTTTAATAATATGTAAAAGTTGCATCACAAGGTGTAACATTTGCATGTAATTGTGTACTTTTGTTGATGAAGAAGTCAACGACAGTACTTTTTTATGCACTATTTTAAAAAAAAGTTCGGTTTGGGGTTATCTTTTACGCCCCCTTTCCTGTCTATAAGAATAGAATGAAGAAAAAAGAGATAGAAATATTATTCCGACAGCACTACGCTCAGATGACGCGACAAGCAAGGATGCTGCTCTACGATGACGAGGAAGCTCGCGACGTAGTAAGTGAGGTGTTTGCCACGCTGATAAAGACCGACATCCTACCCAAAAACATAGAGAGTTATCTGATGGCGAGTGTCAGGAACCGATGCCTGAATCTGCTGGAGCACAAGGATGTGAGGGCAAAGTTTGAGCACGCATATACGTTGGATTTAAGACAGGAAATCCAAGAAAACGATGAGGACTTCCTTTCAAATTCAGTTGAGCAACAGCTTCAACAAATCATGGCTTTCGCAAAACGCCAACTGACAGGACAAACCTTAATGGTGTTCCACATGAGGCATATCGACGGCATGAAGTATCAGGAGATTGCAGACCAGTTGGGCATCAGCCGCGTAATGGTCTATAAACATCTGGCCAAGGCCATGAATACAATCAAGGAGTATAACAATCAAAAGAAATATTTAGAGCCCCTTGATAAGGGGCGGCTATAATGCAGGGATTAATAATATTTACTATTATGGAAAGAGACCAGAAAATCCAGTTGCTACTGGACATGCAGGAGCATCCTGAGCAGTTCTCAGAGCAGGAATTAAAGACGATGCTTGACGACCCCGAAGTGCGTGAGATGATGGAAGCCACGGCACTGTTGAAACAGGCCATGATGAACGAAGAAAGCAATGTGAACGATGTAGATGCCGAATGGCAGCGTTTCGCAGAGACTCACCTGACAGATGAAAGACCAGAGCGCAGTTGGCTGAAAATCGCAGCCACCTTCATCGGTATACTGATGGTATCCGGCATCGCTTTCGCTGCTATTCATATCATACGCTATCAGCAAAAGTCAGAGGTGCTGCAGACTGCCGACAGTGTGGCAGTAGCAAATTCTTCACTTTCCACTCATCATTCTTCACTTCCAAATGATACCATCCCCCCCAAGGTGGTACGCTACGACGAGAGCACACTCGAACAGATACTGACCGACATGGCCGACTATTACGGGTTAACGCTGGATTGGAAAGGCGAAGAAGCCAAGACGTTGCGGTTGTTCTACATCTGGAACAAGCAACAGTCGGCAGAAGAGGCCATAAGAAGTATGAATTCCTTCGAGCGCATCAGTCTGGAACTGAACGACAGCATCCTGACGGCAGATATACAAACCAATAGTCCCAAACAATGACCATGAGAAGATTGACTTTCATATGTGCGCTCTGCCTTGTAGCAACATTAGCCTTGGCCCAGCGTATTACCCGAAGCTATGATAATGTGTCGATGTCGAAGGTCTTGATGGAACTAAACGACCTGCAGCGTGACTATACCGTCAACTTCATCTACGACGAGTTGGAGGATTTTAAAGTTACGACAGACATCAAGCATGAGAAACTGACAGATGCCATTTTCAAGATTGTCGGGTTCTATCCCATCCGAGTTGTCAAGAGCGGTGAGCATGAGATTTTCGTGGAGTGTACCCACAAGACTGATCGTCACCTGACGGGTACTATCGTTGATGAGCAGGGGCAGCCAGTGGCATACGCTAACATTGCAATTCTCAATCCTGCAGACTCAACGCTGCTCAGTGGTGGTGTCAGCAACGAGAGCGGCTACTTTGCTGTTCCATACGAACAACCCACAATCCTCGCCCGTATTTCCTATGTAGGATACAAGACCTTTTATCGCCTATGTAATAAGTCAGAAGTGGGAACAATACGGATGCAGCCTGACAACTATACGCTAAATGGTGTGGTTGTGCAAGGCGAACGTCCCAAAATTGTGCTTCAAGGCAATTCGCTGCTGATGAATGTGGAAGGAACAGTGATGGAACGGATGGGTACGGCAGAGGATGTACTCACACGTGTTCCGATGATTGCCAAACGGGGTGAGGGCTACGAAATATTAGGCAAGGGCGCACCGCTCATCTATCTGAACAACCGCAAACTGACCGACCTGAACGAACTGAGGAACGTCCAGTCGGACATGATTCGCAGCGTCGAGGTAGTCCAGAATCCAGGTGCCCGCTACGACGCATCGGTCAATGCTGTCATCATTATCCGCACCAAACGGACAGCAGGCGATGGTCTGGGTGTGGAGCTTTCATCGTGGTCTCGTAGTGGGCGTGGTTATGCCAATAATGAGAGAATCAATCTGACTTATCGAACGGGTGGACTGGAACTATTTGCTAATCTCTTCGGGGCATATAACAGAAGAAAAAGCAGTGGCGAGTTCGAGCAGACTATCTTTGCTGATACACTGTGGGTGATTAACAATAAGCAGAAGAATAATGTTCGCAATCCATTCATAGAAGGACGATTCGGCTTCAACTACCAGATCAATGAAAACCACTCTTTCGGTGGATTCTACCAGAATACCTACGACTACGTGAAGACTCGCAGCGAGTATGATGATGATTTGTTGGCCGACGGAGTACCATACGATCGTCTGCAAAATAGCAGCGTAAAACGTGACAAGAACACTCCTAACCATCAGGTCAATCTCTATTATACAGGTAAAGTGGGGCAACTCAGCATCAACTTCAACGCCGACTATACATCTCGCAAACAGCAGAAAACCAACCAGCAACAGGAACTCAGCGCCGAGTACGAAGATCGCGATGTGAACACCGAGAGCCAGACGCGCAGTAAGATGTTTGCCGAGAAACTCTTCGTCACCCATCCGCTGTGGAAAGGACAGATAGAGATCGGCGAGGAATATACTAACACGCGCTGGCGTAGCAGTTTCGACAACACGGAGGGCTATATTGCCAACAGCAACAATGAGCAGCACGAAAGCAACATCGCGCCCTTCATGGAACTGCGCCAACGTTTGGGACGCTTCCAGTTGTCCGCCGGCCTGCGTTACGAGCATGTGGAATCAGAGTACTTCGTAAGTGGCATTCGTCGTGACGAGCAATGCCGTACCTACGATGACTTTTTCCCGTCTCTTTCTGTTTCTACGTCAGCCAAGAATCTTCAACTTTCTTTCAGTTATGCCAAGCGCACCTCACGCCCGGCCTACTGGCTGTTGAGCAGCGATGTCACCTATGCGAATCGTCTGAACCGACAGACGGGTAATCCTTATCTAATGCCCACCAAGTACCACAATCTAAATGCAATGGTGATGTGGAAGTGGCTCTATCTGATGGCAAACTATTCGCATTGCGTCGACCCCATCATCTCCGAGGCGCAAAGCATGGAGGACGACCCAAAGGTGAACCTTGTCACCAGCAAGAACTACGACCATGCCGACTGGCTCACCGTCACTCTTGGTGCACAGAAAAACGTCAAATTAAGTGACAAGATAATGTGGACTCCACAATACAACGTGTCGCTGATGAAACCCTGGCTCACGACGACGTTCTTAGACGAAGAAAAGAACTTTAATCATCCGATGCTGTCCCTGCAATTAGGCAACATCATCATGCTGCCCCACGACTGGCTCATACAGGCCGACTTCAACATGAACACCCACGGAAATACCGGCTCAAATATCTGGGTTGACTATACCAATCCAATGCTCTCGCTCAGCGTTAGCAAAGACTTTTTCCAGCGTCGTCTCAATGTCAAGTTAACAGGTAATGATCTCTTTAATGGCGGCATCAACCATGTCATGCTTTACAGCAATAGGATGATGTTTCGCAAGATGGAGGACAATGATTCCCGTTGCATCCAGCTCTATTTGCGTTACCGCTTCAATGTCACCCCGTCGAAGTACAAGGGTACTGGTGCCGGTAATGCTGAGAAGAACAGACTTTGAATCCAAAGAGGTGTTCTTGTGGCAAAATAACTTTACTTGCTTCATCACTACAAGGAAAGAGAATCTCCATAGGACACCTCTATACCTCTATCCTATTATATTAAAGAGGTGGAACCGCAATGGTTTCACCTCTTTTTCGTATAATATTTACTTTTTTGCGCTAAAAAGTTGCTTGATTTGAAAACTTTTCGTATCTTTGCGGCCATGAAACACGAAAGAATCATATCAGCGTACAAGACGTACTTCAAGGACTTCATCGACACGCTCAATGAGGCAGAGGCCCGTAAGGTGTTCTACGTCATCGACATGCTAAAGACACAGGAGCGAGTCAATGCAAAGTTCGTCAAATACCTACGCGATGAGATATTTGAACTCCGAGCCGAGCATGGTGGAAACATCTTCCGAGTGTTCTTTATCTTCGATGATGGAAACGTGGTGATGCTCTTCAACGGCTTCCAAAAGAAGACGCAGAAGACACCCGAAAAGGAAATAAACAAGGCAATACAATTAAAAAAGGAATATTATGCAGGAAAGAAATGACATAATGAGCGTTGACGCCATGATGGACGAACGCTTTGGTAAGGTGGGAACGCCTGAACGCGAGGCCTTCCGCAAGGAGGCATACGCCTATTGTGTAGGTCAGATCATCAGCGATGCACGTAAACGTGAGAAGGTCACTCAACAGGAACTCGCTCAGCGTGTAGGTACCAATAAGTCGTATATCTCACGTATCGAGAATGGTAGCGTAGAACCCGGTGCAGGCATGTTCCTTAGAATCCTCAGTGCACTCGGTCTTCGCTTCGAGGTATCGCAACCTTTGGCGTTTGGATAAGGAATTGTCATTACCCCCAATTTGAAGGGATGCAAGGTAGAAATAGATTTCTATACGACAAAACATTCGGACGAAAAATGATCAGTAAAATCGTCCCCCGATCATCTATGTCTGGAGAAATCCAGGCAGGGACATTTTCGTTATTGGTCGGTCGACTGCATCTGCTTCCGATAGTCTGCCAGATGAGCCTTCCATGTTTCCATATCAGGGAAATGGGGTAGGCAGCCAAAAGAGTTGTTGAGATATGCATTAACAATACTTTGGTTCTTGTGATATTTCCTGAGATCGATTCTGGTGCAAGTTGTAACACCTGTCTCGCGATTTTTATCGAAGAACTTGACTGTGTCGCGGCGAAAGCCATCCATCTCCATAATAGACACCTGTTGGGATGACATGAAAATCTGCATGGCATTGGAGGTCGCTAAAAAGAACTGAATAATGCGACCGAATGTCTGCTGGTGAATGCCAGAGGAACATTCGTCAATGCCTAAAGGAGCGTTACGCTTGCTGGCATCGTAGAGCATGATAATGAGACGTATCATGTTAAGGGTGCCATTAGACTCTTCGTTTTCATTCAACCAACTAATTTTTGAAGGAGTATCTGCTGGGTGTGCAAACCTAATAGTTTGTATTTTGCGTTCGCCATTAGGGAACTGCTTATTGAATTCTTCTTCGCCCATGGCTTGTTTGAAGAGACTTGCCTCGACATCGCTCATTTTTACATTTAGAGTGTTGGTTTCGTAATCGATAATGTTAGAACCCAAATCACTTAGCAGGGGTAGAAGAATCTGTTTTAGGGCTTCTTTATCCTTGCGGTTGATGAACATCGATGGTAGTGAGATCTCGTCGTATTTGTAGAATACAGCAAGGCTGTCAAAATAGCTATAAACATTTTTTAGATCCTGAGATTCGAAGTTTTTCTCATCGTAAACGGATATTACGGAAGTGTTCTTTATGACATACTGTCGGATTACCGACTGGGCTTCTTCCTTGATGGTATTGGAAGGAAAATTTACTTCTGTGAGATCTTTCTCTTTGTTAAATGTTCTAACGTAGATTTCAACAGGTTTACGGGTACCTACTTGTTTCTGGAGGGTTTCTTTAATGATGGTATTGTTGCAGAAACTAACAAAGTAAGTATAGCGTATGTCTGCCGTATGGAATATGATGGTGATATTAGACGGCTTTTCAATAGAGTCTGCTGATAGCTTGAAATAAGAGTCAGGTATCTTCTCATCGTCAGCCGTCTTGCTAGATTTGCGCTCACATATAATGTCCTTAAGTGCAGTTAGTGCAACGATGAAGTTGGACTTTCCTGTGGCGTTGTTTCCAAATAGAAATTGAAACTTAAGTATTTTTTTTCGATTGATGTCCTCATACCATTTCATAAACTCGAATCCTTTACGCGGCTTCTCCATTGTGGCAGTGAAATCGAAAATAGTCTCGTTTTTGAACGAGAGGAAATTTGAGAGGACGATTTGTTCAATCATATTGTTGATATTGCTATTGTTGTAATTGCGACGCAAAAGTACACAAAAATCACAAAAACGTGCATGTTTTTGCGAAAAAATCGCCCCGTTTTGACGTAAATTAATGTTTTAACGGTAAAATGTGTATAAGTTTAAACGGGGGGATATTATAATTATTTATATGTTTGGATTTATTATTTATTATATCATAATCACGAATAAAAGGGTAGAAAAATACGCAATTAACACAATTTATGAATTAAGCATGATTTTATATAGAAAAAAAGATGTAATTTTGCAGGCGAAAATTAATGTTTAAAGAAATATGGAACAGATTGACAAAGAAACAAAAGAGAAAAGAAATGCAGAGTATAACTTGAAAGCAAGAAAATACCCTGCATATTTGAGTCTGGCTATACCTATTATGTTAGGTATTGCTATGGGAGTTAAGGATATGGTAGGAGCTGGAATGTGGATAAAAGTCCTTACTTACCTAATGTCGATTTCTGCAATTAGTGCGGCTTTGCTCTTCTTGCTAAGATTTTCACTCCGATCAATTGCTAAATTTTATCCGGAACGAATTATTTTCTGTGACCGATTGAAACCGACGACACGAATTCTTTACAGTAATGATAATACATACACTGAGGAGCAGAAGACAGATATAAGAAAAAAGATATTGGCCACAAAGAAAATAGACCTTCAGAAATACAAGCCAAAAACGTATAAGAATAAGAAATATGTAAAGCGTATTGATGAAGCCGTGGGGTGGTTGCTTGATGTAACGAGGTTTGATGAAATACTCTTTGAACATAATTATATGTTTGGATTCTGGCGTAACTTGACAGCTGCGCTACTAGTTGATGCAATTTTGATATTATTACTGGCAGTTATCAACAAATGGTATTATTCTTTACCACTTGGAGAGTATTTTGTGGGAATAGGCATATTGGTATTGCTACTTGTAATGCTGGTGACATGGGTGGCCTACTGTAATGGCAAGACTTTTGCTAAGAGAATGTATGATGTGTTTATGAACATGGATGATGACGATAATGATATTTAAAATATAAATATGAGTAAAGTAAAATTTTATCCGGTAGATAATGGTGATACCGTATTAATCAAGGTCGATAAGACCACCATTCAGATTGATGCTAACATCAGAAACAACGATGATTGTTATGATGTTATGAGTGATTTGTTGGACGAGTTAAGCACTGATAGCGAAAGCAGATACCATCTTGACTTGTTCATGTTGACGCATCCCGATGAGGATCATTGTCGTGGAGTTGACACTAATTATTATTTAGGTGATCCTGAAAACTATTCTGATGAAGATATGGAGAATGACCTAGTAATCATTGATGAGTTGATGGTAACTCCTATGCTTTTTACAGATGCGACGAGCACACCTGCAAAAGCTCTGAAGAAGGAGGCTGATAGACGCCGTAAATTATGGGACGATAACTCTCCGGCCAAAACCAAAGCAGGAAATCGACTTGTAATCATTGGTTATAATGGAGACAAAAGATATGAAAATGTGACTTCGTATATTCCTGGAGATATGATTAAGGAAGTTAATGGCAAGTCTATGTCTCTGCTTGAATTCTTTGTCCATTCGCCATTTAAAGATAGTTTGGTGGAGGGTAGAGCTGATGCAGACAAAAATGAAACCTCCATTGTGATGCAGGCTAGGTTCAAGTATGCAAATACGGATACTAAACCATCTGCATTGTACCTGTTTGGAGGAGATGCCGACCATTATATTTGGGAAGAGATCCAAGATCAAAGCACAGCTCATGATAATGATGACAAATTGGATTTTGATATCTTCATGGCTCCTCATCATTGTTCATGGACCTATTTCAATGATGTCCCTTATAAGGAGGGAGAAACGGATGAACCTGTCAAATCGTCAGAGGATTTGATCAAAGACCATAAGATGACGGATGCTGTGATAATTGCTTCTTCGAAGCAGATTAAGGATGATGATGACAATCCTCCTCATTATCCAGCCAAAGAGGAATACATAAAACTGATAGGGGAAGATAAATTTATATCTTTAGCCGCGGAACCGGATTCAAAGAAACCTAAGCCAGTGGTATATGAAGTTACCTCCAGTGGTTTCCAAAGGAAGGATAAAAATCAGCAGAAAGGTTCGGCTGGTGCAGCAATCGGCAGTTCAGGTACTTCAGGTAGAAAATCTACATATGGCAGTAAGTAACGATTTCCCACAATTCACGCCGTGTGCACAGTCGCAAATTCCGCCACGTGTTCAGTATGATGTCAAAAGGGTCGCCATGATGGATGGCGTCTCTTTTGATAACATATACTATAGGTATAAAAACTCTGTAGTTATAAGATTAGTCTTATCTCTTGAGCTACCAACAAGATACGATAAGACGACAGCATTGGTCAGAGCAGAGGAGCCTGTGTTTGTGGAATTCAATTCTGATTATCCAGACAGAGTACCTCGTGCATTTATTGGTAGAAATGATTTTGACTTTAATCACACTCCTCATATTTATTGCGAGAAAGAAGGGATGAGGTCAATATGCTTGTTTCGCGGAAATGGGGATGAATGGTTTGCCAATATGGAGATTGAGGACTTTATAAAACATCTTCGGTCATGGTACGAGGACTTGGCTTCTGGCGTGAACATAGAGAATGGTGGAGAGTTTGAGCCATTAAGGCTAGAGGGATATACAGCAACGATGTCGTACGATTACGAACAACTGTCGGATGAGATAGTCAAGGCTGATGAACAGAAAAAAGAAATTCCTCTTTTATTTTTTCATCGTTCAGAAAAGAAAATGGTAAGATTGACGAAAGAAAACGTATGGCTTTTGCAATTACCAGGTGTTGAGAAGAAGGATATTATTTGGGGCATGGTTTGCTGGGATTGCTCAAAAAAGACTTGTGATATATATGATATTGTATTACCTAGAACATATTTGGAACTTAAGGATTATGCCAACAGACATGGAGTGAATATAGAAACAACTGTTGGTGGTATATTAGATAAGATGGATGCCGATTCTTCCAGTTTTATTATTGTCTTAGCGATAAAACGAAGTAAAAAGCTGATAGGAGTGAATTCTTTCTATCAATTTGTGAACTTTGAAATAATATGTGATACTGATGCCGAAGGAAAAATGGTGTTGACATCAACTTCAAAGGTGCAGTTTCACAAACATGAATCTCCTTTCACAACAAAGAAGGCTCATGAGATATCAAATTTGGATACAGAAATTAATCCTTCATTAATTATTGCTGGTTGTGGTGCTCTTGGCTCAAAAATCGCGATGCATTTAGCTCGTTCAGGTATGACAAATATCATGTTTTCTGATCCTGATTATATGAGTGAACATAATTTGTGCCGGCATGTACTTTTGGATAATTCTGTTTTTAAGTATAAAGCAATAGAGATGAAAAGTGCTACCAATCTGATGTTTTACCATGAGATGTTTAAGGCTGATGCTTCAAAAAAAGGAATTAAAAATATATTAGAAAATAAGGACATGATGAGCAAACGAAAGCCAGACTATCTTCTTGATTTTACAGCCTCGAAGGTGGTCCATAATCAATTGGTAAATATCGAGAATAGGCCTAAAGCAATAAGTGCTGCAATTTATGATAATGGTAAATTCGGCTTGTTGTTGTGCGAAGGAAACAATGGCGGGGTAAGGTTGGATGATGTTATGGCGACTGTCTTTGCTCAATACAAGACTGATGCCTTTATTTCTAACTATCTTGTGAGAGAGAGGAGACTTGCGCATGAACCGGCTTCATTGTTAAACGTGGGGCTTGGTTGTAATTCAGAAACATTCATACTAGCAGATGATATCATCTCTTTGTATGCTGCATCCATGAGTATTACGATTAAAGATATTTTTGTCGGAAATCATGCTGATGGTGGTTGCTGGACGTATATATCAGATAAATATGGAGGCTTGAAGATTCAAAAAATAGAAATCCCTCAATTTTATTGTTATGATGTAGATACATGGAAGATCCGTATATGTGATAAGGTTGTTAATGTAATTGTGGAACAGACCGAGGTGGCTGGCAAATATGAAACAGGTGGCTACCTTATAGGACAATGTAATCTAAAGACAAATACAATTCATATAATCGATACCATAGAGGCTCCGGAAGATACAATCCATAGAGGTGATTACTTGGTGTTAGGTAAGGCTGGCATAAGAAAAAAAATATCGCAGGTTGAACGTCGTTCTGGGGCAACGTTTGGTTATGTTGGAGAGTGGCATTCGCATCCTAACGGCCCCAACGGATTTAGTGCTGCAGATTTTGAAGAATTTGCCGTTAAGGCAGAAGAGATGGAAGCCGATGGTGCTATCAAGCCAATACTGGAAATGCTGGTAACTCCTGTAGGTATGAGTTTTGCAGTACTATCTTTAAAATAATGTCAAAGGTAATATCGTCGCTGCCGTTTTTATGATTAGCATAAGAAATAGTAAAAGTATGGCAAACTGATGAAGGGAAAAACGTATATTTGTGGTGGAAATCATAATAATGTTTTTTGTGGATAACGGAATAACGATAATAGTAGGCGCAGGTGGAGTTTTGGACTTTGACCATAAAGACATATTTCCATCTGTTCCTACTTCCTACCATTCTGCAAAATCCTGTACCTTGTGGAGCGGATGGCCTCTTGGGTGATGCCCATGATGCGGCGCGGGGCCTAATCGTCCATGCCCATTTCGTAGAGAATGAGGAAGAAAAAACTTCTCAGACATTATAAATTCCGAAAACTATTTGTATCTTTGCAGTCGATATGAAACAGATTGCTTATATCGTGGTTATTCTGTCTGCGCTTCTTGCCTGTGGGGAGAAGCGGGAAAGCTTCTTTGGGTTGGAGGGAAGTTCTTACCGAAAGCCTTTAATAGAGATAGATTCACTTGCCGATCATTATCCAGCCTATGCCAGGGTGTTCCTCAATAGGGCCGACAGCAATGAGAATGTAGCCTATTACAAACTCATATCTACAAAGATAGCAGTTAATCAGAAGTTATATTCTGAAGATTATTACGACCTCATCAATGAAAGTGCCAAGTCATACGAGTCTGCACATGATACTATCGGCCTGATACGGGCTTTGTATTATCAGGCAACGATTGGGCTTGAATACTTTCAGGATACCACTTTGGCTAAGAATCTCTATCGGCAGGCAGAGACGCTAAACAATGAATATAGTGGCACTCGGCTCAATAGGCATATTGCTCTGGTGTATGACAAATTCTGTAAGTTAGGATACACAGAATACAATGACAAACTTCGGCAAATCTCATCTGTTGTAGGCGACTCTTCCTTGTTGGCGCGTTCATTGGTCTATGAAGCCATCGAGACTGGTAATACCGATTTGGCTGACCAGGCTTTCCGGATATTGGAAACAAGTAGCGATGACGATCCGGGAATGACCATCGGGATGCTTTGCAATGAGTATGTGGAGGCACTTATCGACAAGGGGGTACCTGACTCCATCATCATGCGCTTTCTGCCGAGAGCCAACACCCTGACTCCTGTAGGTTATACTACGATGGGCCAGTATCTTTATAACCATAGTCATCCTGATTATGTCCGACACATGGTAGAAGACTATGGCTTACTCTTCATCGAAATCGGGCCCAGGAAAATTCCTTGGTATGTTTATCCATACACATATTCACTTCTTTCCAATTTCTATTATGTCGCCTTAAAGGATGGCAACAGGTCTTTGGCTGACAGCATCCAGCGGGAACTCCGCTCCATAGAGTATGTGTTTGAGAAAGAAGAGAACTCCCGCCAAGAGAAGGAAGTCGGCCTGACCTATGAGGGTGGAAACACTCGTTTTCAGTTTTTGAAGGCTCAGACCTACGTAATGTACGGCATTATTGCCGTATTGCTGTTATTATTGGCTTTGGCCTGGTGGCACTTGTACCGCATCAGGCGGGCCAACAGGATGATTGGCTCATTGAATGCTTCCGTCCATCAGCTAAAGGATGTGGAAAACCCAGCCTTGTCAGAGCGTTGCGAGGCGCTCGGCCATGAGATTGACAACCAACTGCGTCGGCTGAAGCGCCGCGAATCTGATATCGCTAACTATAAACAGGAGATAGACCATCTAGAGAATATCAGTCGGGGACTGATGGTCTACTCCCAGATACTGCAGAACAAGAATATCAGTCAGATAGGTCGACAAGGTATCAACCAGTTCCTCGACAGTTTCCGTCTGATAGATGAAGGCTATTCACAATACTTGTCCGAACTCGATATCAATCCCACAGAACAGTTGTTGTGTATCCTCTATCATATTGGCAAGACAGATGATGATGTCATGCAGATCTTGCAATACTCATTGGCTAACATCCGAGTCCGCAAGTCAAGAATAAAGGCAGATACAGGCGTGCAATCTTTCGATGATCTGATTACAAAACAGCCATAAATACAAGTATTTGCTTTTTGCAACTTACTTATAATCAACGCTTTATGATTACAGCCTTGTAATCAGCATTTGCATGGCGCTTCTTTTTCATATACCTTTGCACCGTCAAAACTGTAAAGAATATGAACAAGAAAGTCATAACTGACATTTATCGCAGAATCAAGATCTGGTGGAATACTCCTGGCTATTATTCTATAGTTAACGGGATGCCACCCATTTATGAGAGCAAAGAGGAACTCCAGGAACTTTTTGAAGAGATAAAGGCAGAATCTATAGAACGAAAAAGAATAACTAAAGATGAATAAGCAAGCGATTATCACTGTACTGACAACAGTCTTTCTGCTTGGAACAATAGAAGCAAGTAGTCAAGACCGTTTTTCTGTGACCGTTAGCATCGACTCTGCCATCGCCAGCGTTCCACAAAAAATGTATATGTTCTCGATAGTGGAGAAGCAGGCCCGTTTGCACGACTCCATCAGTTTCGACTCCATTCATCGCGTTGGTACTATGCACGGGTCGATACCTTATGAATACATCGTTAATCTGATGCTCGTGAAACGAGGTCCGAATGTAGTGCCGATTGTGGTTCAGAACGGTGACAGCCTGCATATTCATATCGGCGATGAGGATGATGGCTTCGCCGTCCGATATATAGATAAGGTGGAGGGTTCACCTTCGACGTTGGAAATGGTACGATACCATCAGATGGGAAACTGGTACAATTTAGAACTGACAAAGTTGAATGGCACATTCCGTCTGTACAATTTCAATGATGCCCAACAGGATTCTGTCAGACAACTGATCAATGATGCCAGAAAGAGGGTTTTCAAAGAACATCTGGACTATGCTAACACGGGAAAGAGTCCCTTCATGGTATTGGATGCAGCAAGATCGGTGAAAGACGTGATGGACACCTACAAGAACAGAGGCATTGAAAAACCCTATCAGGAGGAAGAGGTGGATGCCATGATGCACTCGCTGCTCAAGCGTTTCCCTGACTATCCACCCATCAAGGCTTTGGTCAATGACAGCACACTGGGCAGTTATATATCGGCAGAGTCCTTTTCCGTAATCGATGCCCTCGACCTGCGCCTCCACAGCAAAAGGTTCTATGTGCCGGAGGATACGATAAAGAGACCGCTGAAGGTGGGCGACTATATGAATCTGCCCCTGCATGACGGCGATGTGAATGGGTTCAGGGGAAAGTATGTCTTAGTAGATTTCTGGGGCTCCTGGTGTCGGCCCTGTATGATGCAGATGCCCAATATCCGCTATGCGGCACAGGAGTTCAGGGAGGATTTGGTGGTATGCATGATAGGCATGGACAAGAACCGCAAACATTGGTGGACTACCATCAAGGAGTACGACATGCGGAATAAGGATATTTCGGAGACCGACCGTCCATACGAGATACACCATTACCGGGCGTATGATGATGACAAGGGAGAGATGTTTCCAGAAATCAACCGACTCGACATCCAGACCTTGCCTCACAACTATCTCGTAGACCGCTCTGGAAAGATTATAGCGAAGAACATCAGCATCACGCTGGCGATAGATAAGTTACGCACATTATTAGAAAAGGAGAAAGAGAAATGAGGACAATACCATTATGTATGATCATGCTTTTTACCAGCCTGACTACATGGTCACAGCCGATGTGTGAGGACTTGCGTTCTGAATCCCGACAATTTGCGGCGAGAGGTTATTTCAATAAAAGTATTGAATGTCTGCGCCAGATACCAGTTGATAGTCTCTGTTTGGATGACATGCAGCAGTTCTACGATAATTTCTGCAGCCTCAATAATCAAGACTCCATCTTCTATTGGGGTGACCGCATCGTGGAATACGATCCCTATTGCATGGCCGTCATCCCTGACTTCACGCTGCGCCTGAACCAGATCAAGTCGGATGGCAGGCCCGTTTTTTCCGATAGGGTCATCGAGATATGCAAGAAGTATCAGCAGCGTGACTCAACACATATTCTCGTCAACCGCCAGTTGGCAGAGGCTTATTACAATATGGGCAACTATGATCTTGCCCTACCGGAACTGAAACGTCTTGAAGCCCTTGGCGATACCTGCTTCGGAACCCTTTACACTTTGGGGCTAACTTACCAGCGTATGGGCGACAACTCCGCTGCCTATGACTATCTCTATCGGGCCTATGAGAAGAACGACCACCATCCTTATTGCCTCTTTGTACTTGGCATCGTGTGCAATCGTATCGGCTTTGGTGCAGAGGCCCTGAGTTATCTGGATGCTGCCCTCGAACTTCTAATGCCTGACCGCCATACCCTCTTCCGGCTGCATGAGGAACTGGCTGAGGCGTTCAATCAGAAGGATGAAATGGATTTCCGTTTAGAGGAACTGAAGAAATGCATGGAATATGCAGAGGAAACCAATGTCAATGAACTGACCTATCAGATGGGCATGTGCTACTATAGCATGCACCAGTTCGATAAGACCCGTGAACTGTTGAACAAGTTCCTTGACGCCACCGTCAACAAGGAATATAATGACAAGATTAAGTCACAGCGTGACCAAGCCTTTCGCGCCCTGCAAATGATGGATATGTAACAAATAAAAATAAAACTATTATGAACAAGAAAGCTCGGTTTTGCCGCTTTGCTTTGCAAAGAACCATTATCACCACAATGCTCGCCCTCATTGCATTGACGGGTTGGGCACAGACAACAAAGAGTGCAACTATCACAGGTTATTCACCCGCACTAAAAGACGGCACATTGGTACTTGCCGGTACTGGTATTAGCGGATCTGTTGTAGACACCGTCCAAAGCGGGCGTTTCGCCTTTACTCTACCCGTTGAAGAACTATCCAGCGGTTTTCTCTCTTTAGTGGGAGAAGGTTGCCCCAATTTCTCACTCTCCCTCATGATGAAGCCTGATGTGACTATAAAACTGACGGGTACAGACAGAATCTATCCACTTTGGAAGGTGGAAAGTCCGATTCCAGAGCAGCAGACGCTGAACCGCGTCACGGAGCATTGTCGTGACGTGATAAAGGAACTTATTCAAATTGTAGAGAACAGAGATAGGGTTAAGTTAGACTCTATCAGCATGGAGTTAACGAAGCAGCAGATGGACATCCTGTCCTCACTGCCTGTGGATGCTGCGTCTTTAAATGTTTTGTGGCGCATATCCAGACCGCTGATAAATATGAAAGGTTTCCCATATATGCAACAGTTGAAGGATCTGGAGAAATCTTTCTCAGCCCGTGCACCGAAAGGTTTTGAAGCCGAATTGGCAGAGATACACACCTATATTTATCCTCCGCAAGTCCTGCAGGTAGGCGACAAGGCCGTCGATGCCGAACTCTTCGATATGCAGGGCAACACCCATCACCTCCTTGAAGGCATGACGGATGGCCGATATCTGCTGCTCGATCTCTGGGGCATCGGCTGCGGCCCGTGCCGGATGGCTGAACCAGAGATGAGGGAGGTCTATGAACGAATGAAGGATAAGCTGGAAATCGTCGGCATCAATGAAGACAAGATCCCCTCGTGGAAGAATAGCGACTTCAGTAAGCGCATCGTTTGGAAAAACTGGAACGACGGCAAGATGGGAAGTAGCATCAGCAGCAGATATTGCGATGAAGGGTCTGTGCCTTATTATGTCCTGATTTCACCCGATAAGCGAATCGTGATGAAGAAAGCGGGTTATTATACTGGAATGTTCTTAGGTTTGGCCGATGCCATCAACGGACTCAGCATCAAACAAGACAACAGTGCCAATTTCGAGTTGTCCATTCGGAAAGTTGAAGCCAATACCAACGGCACCACCGTCGGTTTCCGCTATTATAGCCATAAGGAATACGGTTTCCGCATTGTCAAAGATTCCTATCTTGAGGCCAACGGCAAGAAATATAAAGTGACAGCAGCTGATGGCATCACGCTTGACGAGAACAACTATACCACCGTGAAAGCAACAGATTCCACAGAATATTTCCTGAGTGACCTGAATTATATTGACTTCACCCTCACCTTCGAACAGTTCGAAACCATTCCCGAAACCTTCGACTTCAAGGAGGGCGACAACGAAGACGCATTTGTCATCCGCAACATTTCGCTAAAATAAAAGAATATGAAGCAAACCATCATCACCACACTGCTCACCCTCATCACATTGACGAGCTGGGCACAGGAGATCAAAATGAACGAGGCAACTATCAACGACTACATCCCGATGCTTAATCAAAAAGGCTATCAGGCATATAGTTTCGATGTTAGTGCGATAAAAGGTAAGAATGTGACGTTCAATGTCAGGGAATTTGTAAATGGAAAAGAAGTGGAAGACTCCCCACGTCTCTTGTTTCCCTATTACTTCCAGGCAAATGGCGACAAAC
>Ga0265300_10001942_pt1 | contig 18621 bp, 14 predicted proteins | sample AusTroGonzalo_MG_FD_193482 | JGI IMG/M metagenome (GOLD analysis project Ga0265300, IMG submission 193482) | Bovine rumen microbial communities from tropical cattle in Woodstock, Queensland, Australia - Gonzalo_03 | ecosystem: Host-associated > Mammals > Digestive system > Stomach > Rumen ...
CATAAGATCGATATCCGTAGTGACAAGTACGGTAGCGCAAAACATGTGTGGGAAGTGAACCGCATGCAGTTTATGCTGCATATTGCGATGCTTTATAAAAAGAGCGGTGATGCAAAGTATTTGGATTTGTTCTGCTATCATTTGTTGAGCTGGAAAAACGCAAACCCGTACATGGTGGGGGTCAACTGGTATAGCAATATCGAAGTCAATCTGCGGTTGATCTGCTGGTATTTTTGCTGGGAGGTTTTTGATGTCGAAAATCTCTGTGCATCGAATACGGTGTTTTCGCATTTTGTTGATTCTGTCTGGCTGCCGCTCATTTTTGAACATGCGGAATATTCGTATAAACATCCGTCGCTTTGCTCTTCGGCTAATAACCATTTGATTTCGGAATATGCAGGCTTGTTTGTGGCTGCTTGCAAATGGAACATCCCGAATCGGGATGCTCGCTTGAAGTATGCGCAGGCTGGGCTTGAACGCGAAATTCTTTTGCAGAATACCGCAGAAGGTGTAAATCGCGAAGAGGCTGCCGAGTACATCCAGTTTATAGACGATTTCTTCTTGATTGCCGCTGTCGCAGGGCGCCATGCTGGTGCTGAATTTTCGAAAGCTTACAATGAGCGTTTGTATGAAATGGCGCGTTACATGAATGCGTTTTTAGATTGCAATTTCAATTACCCGATGTACGGTGATGGCGATGACGGCTTTGTACTCCGCCCTGATGTTGGGGGGCATTTCAACAACTTCAAGTCGTTGCTTGTTTCGTTTGCAACTTACTTTGAAGATGCTTCGCTCAAACGCGCAAATAATGATTGGGATGAAAAGAATGAATTGCTGTTCGGTGCTACAGGTCGCGAAAAGTTTGAATCGCTCATGGTTGCGGATGAACAAGAATCGCTTGGCCGCAATCATTTTTGCCCGGAAAGCGGACATTTTATTTTCCGCAAGGCCGTAAAATCTTGTGACGATGTGAAACGCGCAGGCAATTTTACGGGTGTGCGCGAGACGTATCTGCATTTTGATGCGGCCCCGCTTGGCTTTTTAAGCATTGCCGCTCATGGCCATGCCGATGCGCTTAGCTTTATTCTGCATGTCGATGGCAAACCCGTGATTGTCGACCCGGGTACGTTTACGTACCATACGCATAAGGATTTGCGTAGTTACTTTGTAAGTACGCTTGCGCACAATACGGTTTGCGTGAACGGTAAAAATCAGGCTTTGCAGGCGGGCCCTACCATGTGGCTTTCGCACTACCATTGCAAAACGTTGAATGTTGTCGAGGACTTTGTCGAAGCAACGCACGATGGCTACCGCAAGGATGGCGTGAAGCATGTCCGTAAAATAGAATACAATCGCGAAAAGGATGAATTCACGATTACGGATACATTGCATGGGCACGCGCCGTTTACGGCAGAAATCCCGTTCCATTTATATCCGACAGCGGATGTGCTGCTGAAGGGTTCTTTGGCAACGGTTGAGGTGCCTGGTGCCCGTCGCGTTCAGATTGCTCTTGACGAGAAACTTTCGTATTCCATTCGTGAAGACGGCTGGTATTCTGAGCACTTTGGCGATAAGGAACCGGCGCGATACCTATATGCAAAAATTGAATGCAGGGATTCTGTAGAAATCGTGACGAAGATAAGCGTGCTGTAGTCTTTTATTTTTCTAGATTTCATGCATGTTTGAAAAGGTTTGTCACATTGGCCCTGCGTTAAATGTTCAGGGGGGCATTAGCTCTGTACTTGTAAGTTATAGGGATTTGTTTGATCTTCCTGAAAAGAACTTTATTTCTAGCTATAACGGCTCGTTTATCAAATCCTTGCCTTTGTTTTTTTGCTTGTGCTTAAAGCTTTTGCTGAATCCGCCCAAGGCTCCTTATTTTCAGATCCACACCTCTTTTAACGGCAGCTTCTTTCGTAAGTTCCTGATAAGCCTCTGTCTCCGTTTGCGCGGGAAAAAATATATCGCCCATATTCACGGTAGCCAGTTTAAAAGAATGTGTACGACATCGCCTGTGCTGGTGAAATGCTTTATTCGCAGTTACTTTAAACATTCTGCGATGGTTATCTGCATTACGCCCGACATGCAGGAATTCCTGGATAATTTTGTCGGGAAGGGCGCTTGCCGCTATGTCGTTATTCCAAACCCGTGCCCGACTATCGCAACTGCGCCTGTTGATTTGATATCGCATGGCTTGCCTGTCAAGATTGTTTTTTCTGGCCGCTATGGGCATCGAAAGGGCGTGTTCGATTTGATTGAGGCTTTCTCTAAAGCGATGTTCAAGACGCCTGTGGAACTCTATTTGTTTGGCGACGGCGAGGTGGAACAAGTCAAGGCGAAAGCGGCTGCCTCTCCTAAAGCGACTCTCATTCATGTTTCTGATTGGCTGAAGCATGGGGACTATCTGAAACAATTGTCAAACTTTGATTTGCTGGCCTTGCCCTCGTATGCTGAAACTTTTGGCATGAGCCTTGTCGAAGCGATGGGGATTGGGCTCCCTGTTGTTGCGGCGCGTTCGGGTGGCGTTCCTTTTGTGGTGCGCGATGGTGTAGACGGCTACTTGATCGATGCGGGTGATGTGCTGGCTTTGGCCCAAAAATTGCAATGTCTCGTGGATGATGAAAAAATGCGCGTCCAGATGGGGCGTGATGCTTGGAATGGATGCAAAGACCGTTTTTCTGGTGTGACCGTTTTAAAATTGCTGAGAGATTGTTACGATAGATTGGAATTGAAAAATGCTTAGTGCTGTTATCTACTTGATCTTTTTTGCACTTTTAGGCGGAATGCTGTTGGGCCGTAAGGACCAATCCTACATATGGGTTTTTCTGAGCCTTTTGATTTTCCCTCCATGTATTTATTTTACTAAAAGTCCGCAGGTATCTCCTCAGCAACTTCTTCTTTATACGTTCTTTATTGTTTGTTTTTTGTGGAATCGCAAAGACCTTGTCGAAGCTATTTTTAAGCATCCCTTGCGGATTCCTTTAGCGATGCTTGCCATGTCGTTGATGGCCTCGGCCTTTTTGAATGGGGAAGGGATCAAGGGCGGTTATAATGCATTCCGCTATTACATGGAAAATTACGCTTATCTTATTGTTGCCTTTGTGGGTGGCCTGAATTACAAAAAGATCAATCTGGATAAAAACTGGTTTTATCCGGTTGTTGTCGTTTGCATTTTGGGAATCCTTGAATTTATTTCGAAGTCCAATATCGTTTTCCCGTTGATTTGCAAGGCGTTCCCCTATTATGATGGGTACTACGACTTGACGAGTGCCGTCACGGCTTCCAGAACTTATCGCTCCAGAATTTTTCTTACGACGACACATCCTACGGCTTTTGGGAGTATCTTGTGCTGCGCCCTGATGTTTTTCACTTGCCGGATGAAGTCCTTGTCTCTTCCGCGAAATAAGATGTGGCTTATCTGGGGTTCGCTCTGCTTGCTTATTTGCCTTTCCGGGTCTAGAACGGCTGTTGTCTGTGCCATGATGGGCTTGGGGCTTTATGTCTTTATGAAGGTCGGTATCCGCGCTAGGATTATGATTCTGGTCCTTGTCGGGTTTATGATGGCTGCCATTTTACCTAGGGCCATAGAGGAGTTTTCTGTAGAAGGACAGGGAAGCTCCATGAGCATGCGAGAAGAACAGCTTCTGTTCTCTTATTTGCACTTTGTGAAAAGCCCTATCTATGGCAATGGTGTCCGCTATATCAGTAAGTATGTGATGGAGCGAGATACTTATAATGATCGCGTGGTCGATTCGTCAATTGGCGGTTTGGAATCGGTTATTTTCTTCCAGCTGATTGATTATGGCCTGATCGGTCTTGTTTCTTATATTCTCTTGTTCCTGTTTGCCTTTATCTACTTCTTTAGGCGCAGGCGGTTTACGCATGCCCAAGCGGGGCTGCTTATTACGTGCTGTTTCTTTGTGTTCGCTTGCCTTTCGGGTGAAATCGGGGGCAACAACTCCTTTGCGTATATGCTAATGGGCTACTGCATGGGGGCATCTCGTAGGGAAGAAGAAGACGAAAACGATGAAACCCGTGAAATCGAAAAGTCTCCGGATGATGAAGAATCTGAAACGGAGGCCTTGAACGCATGAGCCTTTTTTCTGCCATTATAACGACTCGAAATCGCAAAGAGCTTTTGGAAAAAGCTATTGAAAGCGTCCTATCGCAAACGGTGAAGGATGTGGAATGTGTTGTCGTTGATGATGCATCTGAAGACGGAACTAAGGAAACTTACGAGAAGGACCCGCGCATTGTCTATGTCCGCATTGATGCTAAGGATTCTCGTGGTGGCAATTATGCACGCAATCAGGGAATTGCCCATGCAACAGGTGAATTCCTTACGTTTTTGGATGACGATGATACCTGGGCTTCCGATAAGCTAGAAAAACAGCTGGCGCTGTATCAAAAACATCCCGGTTCCGTTATTTTTTGCGGAAGGACTTTCAGAAAAGTTATCGATGGAAACGTCCAGCTGCATACGGTGATTCCGCCGAAAAAGTTTACGGGCGATATTTCGCGATTGATTCGAATGACTTATGTCACGTCGACATCGTGCTTGTTTTTCCCGCGGACCTTGCTTGAAAAGGTCGGAAATTTTGATGAACGCTTGACCTTTTGGCAGGAATATGAACTTTGCATCCGTTTGGCGCAAGTTGCAGAATTCCATTGCGTTGAGGAACCGCTCGTCGTCTGCCTTGATGAAGTCGGCGTCAAGTCGCGCGTCTCGAATAAAGTTTTGAACTGGAAAGAGAACGTATCGTATATTAGGAATAAGCATAAAGCGTTATATGATGATTTGACCTTTATGGAAAATTGGGCTTATCATGCGACCTTGATGAAGGATGCTTTCCGCCGCCATATGCGTGCCGGGAAAAAACTAAAGATGCTTTATTACGGATTTATGCGCTTGGTGGTTGAATTTATTCCTTCCCGAATTTTGCATCTTTTTTGAGGTTGAAAAATGAGTGTGAAAACCGTTTGCTTTTATCCGACGAATCAAAAAAGAACGAATCATTTTCTGTTCAATCTTTCGACGCTTTTGGAATCTTCTGGCAAGTTTAATTGCATTGGCTACAAGAATGTGAAAAAACAATCTCCGGGAAAGATTTTTTCTGCAGATGTTTATCATATCAACTGGTTTGATCAAAGCAAAGATGTGGTTTCATTTCTCAAGCGTCTGTATTTTTTGGTAGCGCTTAAGTTGAAGCACAAAAGGATTGTCTGGACGATTCACAATATAACGTCGCACGAGAAGACTCCTTTTTACAATAAGATTTTGTTCAAGATGCTTGCCCGTTTTTCTGATGCCATACATATCATGTGCAAAGATACGGTCCAAATTGCGCATCTGGAAAAGTATGCGGAAAAGATAAAGCGCATTCCTCATGGAGATTATTATGGCTCGTATCCCGAAAGCGATTTCGATGTCTATGGCCATTATAGCATAGAAAGAAGTAGGCCTATATTCTTATTTTCGGGTGCAATTCAGCCTTATAAAAATATCGAAGTTCTGATAAAGTCTTTCGAGAAAGACTGGAACTCCGAAAGTGCAATGGAATGCAAACCGGTCCTGTTGATTTGTGGCAAGGTCGAACCTTCTTCGTATAAGGATTCTATTCAGAAATTATTGGACGATGAAAAGGATGTGATTTTTGATCCGCAATTTATCCCGGATGAAAAATTGGCGGCCTATATAAAGGCGGCTACAGTTTTAGTGGCTCCTTACAGCTATCGTTCTTCTCTTAATTCTGGAACAATTCCGCTGGCGTTCTCGTGTGGAAAAACGATTGTTTGCCCTGATATCCCGTGTGTGAAGGATATTGTTAAAGAGAATGATTGCTTGTACAGTTACCATTACAGTTCAGAAGCTCAACATGTAGAGAAACTTTCTGAAATGCTGATGCTGGTTTATGCGGATTATAAGTCGGGAAAGCTTTTGGAAAAACAGCACGATGCAATGGTTTATATGGAACGCAATTCCTGGAAAACCCATAAGGATGAATGGATTTCTTTGTATGAGGGCGAATCATGCTGACGTTTGTTTTGCTGGATTACAAATCTGCAGAGGCCACCATCAACTGTGTCTCTCATTATGCTTTGAAATGCAAGAGCTCAAAGGAACCGATTTCGTTTGTTGTCGTTGACAATAGTGATGACATTGAAAACTTTGAAAAGCTTTCTGCTGCATGGCCTTCTGTATCTTGCTGCGAGTATGATGATTCCGTCCTAGAAGAAAAGGTTGCTGACGGGTATCGCCTTTTTTTGTGGAAAAATACATGCAATGCGGGCTATGCCAAGGGCAACAATGATGGTGCAAAAATAGGTGCCAAATTTTTGAACAGCGACTATTTTATTTTTTCCAACAATGATATCGTTGTGCTGGACGAGGAACTTTCTGTAGAAAATTTAATCGCGGAAGCGAATATTTCGAATGTGGCGATTGTCGGTCCGTCCATTGTCGGGAAGGATTCCAAACCGCAAAATCCCTATTTCGAAAAGTCATTCTTCTTGCGTTGGGGGCTAGAAAACCTCTGTTATCCATTTGCCAGGTTGCTGCCGAAAAAATGGAACTCGAGTGACCTCGTTGAAAAATTTGTTGAAAATCCAGTATTTCGGGTTATGGGGTCCTTCTTTATTATTTCTAGGAGCAAGTTCGAAGAAGTCGATGGCTTTGATCCGCATACATTCTTGTTTGCTGAAGAACTGATCTTGTCGCGAAAACTCCATGATCGGGGTTACGAAACGCATTATTTGCCCTCTGTGCATATGCTGCATAACCACTCTGAAATTATCGGCAAGAACTATAATTATGGCCGGAGGCTTATGCTGCGCTTTGAATCGGAAGCGTATTATTATAGGAACTATGTTGGCATTGCTTCTTGGCGCATTGCACTTGTCCGCATGATTGTGAAATCTTATATTTTACGAAAGAATATCGTCAAGCAGATCAAATCGCTGCTTAAGTAAAATTCAGACAAAAAAATTAAAAGGGGTTATATGAAGTATTGCAAGGTTATTTTCATTACTCTCTTGGCTGTCGCCGGTTCCATGGCTAATGAAACGGATACCCTGTTCCAGCGATTGAAAAACGGTTACGCTTTTACAGAATCGATGGAGTCCGTAAAGGAACTGATGCAGGAACAGCGTAAGGATGGCACGTGGCCCGATGTGAAGTACAAGAAGGGGAGCGTCCCTATAAACCACTTGAAAAAAACGCGATACTTGTCGCAGGGCTTTAACCGCTATTGTCCAGAAGCAAGCCGAAAGGACTTTTGCGATAATCTGAAAGGTTCTGTTGTCAACTCGCTGCAATACTGGTTCTCGAATAACAAGGACTATGTCAGTGACAACTGGTGGTCAAACGAAATCGGCATCCAGCAGGAATTAGCTCCGATACTCTTTATGATGTGGAATGAACTTTCGGAATCCTTGAAAAAACAGATGATTTCGCAGTTCCCGGAAGCTCCGAGCGGCAATGGAACTAATAGAACCTGGCTTGCGGAATTGGTGGCTATCCGTGGCATCTTTGAAAAGCGTGATTCTCTGATCGAATTGGGCGTGAACGAGATTGTATCTACGATTCAGGAGACCGGTCGAGAAGGTCATCAAGTTGACCATTCTTATTATATGCATGGCAACCTTTTGTATAGCGGTGGTTATGGAAAGGTGACGCTTTCTATTGCCTCCCATTGGGCCTCTGTATGCCGCGGAACAAAGTTTGCATTTAACGGCGAATCAATGAATGCGTTGTCGGCGTTGGCCCTTGATGGGACTCGCTGGATGATGTGGAAGGGAATGGTAGACCCGATGACGATGGGTCGTGAAATTTCTCGTAAGGGCGAAAACAAGATTGCGTCTGGATTCTTGCCGATTATCGAAAATCTGAGCGCTGCAGATACTCTCCATAAAAAGGAATATGATGCTTGGAACCGTGAAATTTCTGGCGCAAATTCTTTGAACGGATGCCGATATTTTTGGCGCAGTGAATTTATGGTTTGCCGCTCGAATGGATATTATATCTCCCTTAAAATGTCTTCGAGAAGAACTGTAGGTAGTGAATTTGTCAACCGTGAAAATAGCCAGGGATTCTGGCTTGGAATGGGTGTTCTTTCCCTGTACCGTCATGGCTATGATTTTGACAATATCTACCCGCTTTGGGACTGGACGAAAATTCCTGGAGTGACTAGCTACGGTGTATCGGCGCAGAAAGATAAACAGCTGACGAACAAGTCTGAATTTGTTGGTGGTCTTGGCGATGAAAACATTGGCGTTGCATCGATGGAAAGTAAAAGGCCGGGACTGGAAGGGCGCAAAAGCTGGATCTTTTTGGACAATAAAGTCGTGGCTCTTGGTGCAGACATCAAAAGCAATTTAGACAATGAAATTTTGACGACCTTGGACCAGCGCTATTTTAGAACGGCGGTCCTGGGCGATAAAAAATTGACCAAGGTCACGGATTCTGTCTATAGTTTTAATGCGGTGTGGCACGATAGCATTGGCTATAAGAGCTTGGATGGAAAGCCCATCTACGTAAAGACTCAGAATCGAAAGGGCTCTTGGAAAAATATTGGTACGCAAAAGGGTGATGAAAGCGATTCTCTTATTACTATTGTGCGTGTGCATGGTGTAACGCCCAAGGACGAGAGCTACGCTTATGCCATCGAAATGAATGTCGGAAGCAAGCAGTTCCCGAAATGGATAAATAAGAAAGATATCGAAGTTCTTGCCAATGATTCAAAAGCGCAAGTGATTCGCTATACTCCGAAATCTTATGTCGCAGGCACCTTGTATGAACCGCAGACGATCGAACTGAAATCGCATCGTATCAGCTTCTCGGCTCCTTGCACATTCTTGATGAGACAGAGCGGTTCGGAAATGCATTTTGTTTTGGCCGATCCGACAAAGAACCTGCAGAATATGAAGATTACCGTTGAAAAAATAACAAAGAGCAAGCCTTCTTTGGCTTACTCTGTTATCGTGAATTTCCCGCAAAATCTTGAGGCCGGGAAAAGCGTAAACGCTTGGTTTGAACTGTAATTTTTGATGGAACGAAAATCACTTTAGGTTAAAGGATTTGGGCGGAAACCTTGGCAACAGCAACTTGAATGCCAAGGAATTCTTCAACTCCTTTAACTTATAAGAGATGATGTTGTAGTGGAGCAAATTGTCTTTTGCTTCGGTAAACCAGATGACGGGCTGTTCAACGAGATCTTTTTTCTGGGCTTCCAGCCATACGTTGAAAAGCCTTTCTGCAATGTAGCCGTAAATTCTTTTTTGAACGCTGTCGTAATGGCTGATGTCCGTTTTTTCTTCGATGGATTTTAAAAGCGGAAAGAGCCAGGAACAGTACTGATCGAAATCCTGCCATTTCATAATGAACATGTTGAAGTGCCTTAGCTTATGGCCTTGAATCATGATATTGAAATAGGCTCTTCGGATATTTTCAGGTTGCGTTTCGACGATTATTTTTTCTAGCGTTCGCAAGTCTTCACTGATGTGATTGAAACAGTAGTCGTCGACAAGCGTCCTGGTGTAAAGCTTTGGCTTTGCAACGATGACTTTCCCTTCGCTTACCTTGTCGATGTATTTTTGAGGAATTGACAAGTCCAGGGATTCAAACTTTTCGGTCGGGAAATTTGTTTGTGGAAAGCCTTTTCGACATTGATTATGGAAGTCGAAATAGCGGCGGTAATGGCAAAGACCAATGACGTCTACATTCTTGAGATTTTTCCAAGCCCAGTACATCCCGGTCAGTTCGCAATAGCTTTGGTTCTTGTGGCTAATGTTTTCGCCTTCATTGTCGGGCTGTATGCTTAAATCCTTGTCAGAAAGAGCTTTTCCAACGTGGATCGGGAAATAGGGCGCTTCGGTTGCCATGATATCTTTTTTGTGGCAACAGACAAGAATTTTGACATTTGCGTGGGTCATGTGGTTTTCTGCAATTATTAAATGTTTTCGATATTCAGCACCTGTTCAATGACGGGCGCCATGTCAAAGTATTTGTATTGCCCGAGGCGTCCACCGAAAATGATATCCGGTTCTTTTTCGGCAAGCTTGCGGTATTCCTCAGCCAGCTTGTTATTGCGCTCGTCATTCACGGGATAGTATGGCTCCATGCCTTCTTTGTATTCCGTGGAATATTCTTCCGATACGACGGTCTTGGGGCAAGCGTAGACGTCGTTACCGAACATTTCGAAATGCTTGTGCTCTATGATGCGTGTGTAGGGCTGGTCATGCGAAGTGTAGTTGACAACCGCATTTCCCTGAAAATTCGGCGTGTCTTCGCTACGGGTCTTGAAACTGACGGTTCGCCAGTCGAGCTTGCCGAATCTGTAATCAAAGAATTCGTCAATGGCTCCTGTAAAGACGAGCTTGTCTGCGATGTTTCGCCAGTTGTCCTTGTATTCCTTGAAAAAGTCTATGCCAGTACGAGTCTCGATTCCCTGGAGCATCCCGTCAATGAGCTTGTTGTAGCCCCCGATGGGAATTCCCTGGTATTTGTCGTTAAAGTAATTGTTGTCGAATGTTAAACGGACCGGAAGGCGCTTGATGATGAATGCGGGCAGGTCCGTGCATTTGCGGCCCCACTGTTTTTCGGTATATTCCTTGATGAGCTTTTCAAAAATGTCCTTGCCGACAAGCGTGAGCGCCTGTTCTTCGAGATTGGCGGGCTCGTGGCCGTTCAGTGCGGCGAGGGCATCTGCTTTCTGTTCCTCGATTTTTGCCAAAGCTTCTGCCGGTGTCGTGACACCCCACATCTGGTAGAAAGTGTTCATGTTGAACGGCAGATTATAAAGCTTGCCTTTGTAATTGGCGACGGGGCTGTTTGTATATCGGTTGAACTCGACAATGGAATTTACGAAGTCCCATACGCGCTTATTTGAAGTATGGAAAATGTGGGCTCCGTACTTGTGTACGTTGATTCCTTCAATATTTTCGCAGTAAACATTCCCACCCAAATGCGGGCGTTTGTCGATGACAAGGCTTTTTTTCCCGGCTTTGGCGGCACGGTAGGCGAATGTCGCGCCATAAAGACCGGAACCGACAATGAGGTAGTCGAAATGATTCATAATAGGCAATATAGCTTTTTAAATGATTTTCTTTATTTTGGACAGTCGCTTTTTCAGGGATTTGATTTTCCTTTTGAGCTTTATGCGACGGTGTTTTTTTTGCAGAATGCTCTTGCTTAATCCGAACTCCTCTGCAATCTTGTAACATGCCTGTTCTTCGTCTTTCAAGTGGTTTTGTTCACAGTAATCGAAGGTGAGGAATATGCGATCGTCCAGATATTCAATATGGTTCTGGTGCAAGAACTGGAATTGCTTTGCGAAAACCTGAACTCTTGTTTCGAGGCGGTCATTGGAAATTTGTTTGGAAACGCTTCCTTCGCGGCTTGTAATGCAGTTGAGTGCTCGCATGTCTACGGCGATTTTCTTTGCGTAATAGCCGGCCATGTACGAGAACTGGGTGTCGTTATGGATTTTTGTTTCTTCAAATCTGATGTCGTGCTCTTCAATGAAATCTCGGCGGATCAGTTTTCCCCAGGGTTCCCCGTATGCATAGCGCATTTGGAATTCTGCTTTGGCGGGGTCTTTTTTGTAGAGCTCGAAAATCTTGTTGATGTGGCTGCACCGATAGGTTTGTGTGTACAAATCAGAGTCTATCGAAATGGCGTTGAAGAAAATAATATCGTTATCGCTGTCTTTATACTGCTGGAAAACATCACGGATGCAGTAGTTGAAATAATCGTCGGCGTCAATAAAAAGAATGTACTTGCCTGTGGCTAAAGAAAGCCCTTTGTTTCTTGCGGCGCCCCCGCCAAGATTTTTGTTTTGGTAAATGAACTGGATCCACGGAAATTGCGATTCCATTTCTTTAAGTTTTGCGACGGAATCGGAATTGCTGCAATCGTCAACGACGAGAACCTGTATATCGTTTTGCTGTGGAATGGAGCTTATACAGCGCATTAGCAACTGCGGGATGTTGTAGTGCGGGATAATAATGGAAAAATTATATTGCATAAGCTCTGTTTAAACCTTGGTGATGTTGTCGAAAAATCCTTGCAACGATTTTATATAGGTTTCGAAATTTTCATCATTAAGAACAAAAGTGTAATTTGCTTTTTGAGACTCAATATCGAGAGGTTTTTCGAAAAAGTCTTGATGTAGGTCGTCTTCGATATTGAAAATTTTTACATTGTGCTGCTTAAAGTAATTATAGCCAACGGAGTCCTTGTACATCAAGATTTTCTTTCCGGTGTAGAGCATCCTGAATATATTCCCGACTGCTTGCTGGCGGATATGCCCGAATATGGCGACACTGCATTCGTCAATGATTTTAAAGTATTCTTCTTTTGGAATAAAGTCTTCTAAAAAGCGAACTTTAACGGTCTTTAATGTTGCTGCAAACGACTTCAGCGCTTTTTTGTACGTTTCCTGATTGCTTGGGTAGCTGATGGGAATGTAGACCGTGCATTGGATATTCCTCTTTTCGAGAATCGATAAAATATCAATATGGTTGTTTGTCGGGTCTACACTGTTTCCAAGAAGAATGGATGTCGTTGCCTTTGTGTATGGTGTGAAGGCGATCGATTCAGAGGGATCGATATAGCGGAACGGGAAATATTTAAAGTGCGGGTATTTTTTATGGATGTAGTCGAATTCAATCGGGAGTACAACGGACAAGTAAGGAATTTTACTTATCAGCGCATCGTATTTTTTCTGGCGCTTTGAAACAATCCCGAATTTGCGGGCTAAAATTACAATGCGGTCGTGCAATGTTTTAGGCTTGATGTTGGCCGCTGCTCTCGTTTTAGGCTTATACAAGGAGAGCGTTATCGGTTTTGCCAAGATGTTGCTTTCGTCGGAGTAAATGTCGTATCCCCAAGAGTTCCAGAGAATAGGAACGTTTAAAAATTCAACCTTGTTTTGCGGGATGCAGAAAGAGTGGAAAACGACGTAGTCGAAATGATCGTTGTTTATAAATTCAACAATTTCATCGAAAGTCTGGAACAACTTGACGTCTGGACTTTTGATGTACTTGAGAGTGCTATTTTCAGTCTTTACGCAAAAAACGGAGTCGACGCCTTTCAGGAGGCTGAACTGATTGATGGCGCAATCGATAAATTTTTCGTCAAGGCTTATGTGGGCGATTCTCATAAATTTTCTATTTGAATGTTGTGCAAAGAATGGACTCTCGTGGCTTTGTATTTGTTGTCATTGGATGACTTCAATATATTTTTTGATGATAATTTGTTTGGTAAGTTTTATTTGGCCTTGAATTTCCTTCCCTTCCATGCAAGCCATGTGACTGTTGATCATGTCATAGCCGCAGAGCACTGAGAAGGCGACTCCTGCTGAAAACCTGGGATTGATGTCGATAAGGTAATACTTCCCGTTATTCTCGACGAATTCCATGTTCACGCATCCATTGATGTTGAGCTTACTGCCGATGTGGCGTGTGAGCTCGATCAAGGAATCATCCGGCGTGATTTCTACGGATGTGCCTGCTCCGTTCTTTGTCCTTAGAAGTTCCTGACGCGGAATGGCGACATCCGTACCAAATTTTGATGAACGGCAGTAGTCCACGGTAAAGACTTCGCCGTCAATCATTTCCTGGATGATGTAGACATCCTTGTTCTTGATGGCGTTCAGTTGTTCTCTTGTCGCATCAAGGAGCAGGCCTTCGCTACTTCTTCCGTTAAACGGTTTGGCAACGCAGTGGAAATCAATGGTTTCCGGGAGGTTGCTGAATTTGAATGTCCTGATTGAGGGGACGAACGGATCGTCTTTGAAAAAATTGTAGAGGGCGTACTTGTCTCGGGCAAGGACAAGTACATCCGCACTTTGCATGCAGAGATGGATTCCGGTATCCTTGAAATAAGACCTGTTCCTGTTGATGACGTCGATTTCTAGGTCCGTAAGTGGAATGATGTATTGCAAGTTATGTTTTTTGCAGGTGTCTACAAGGAATTGACAATATACGTCTTCTTTTGTTGCGAATGGAGCCTGGATGAATACGTCACAGAGCTTGGTTTCGTGATGCCACTCGCCTGGATATATGTCACAACCGACAATAAAGTGCCCCTTTTCCTTGAGCTTGGAAATGGCGCAGGCTGCAGACATGGAGCCAATTGCAGTAATTAGGATGTTCATAGTTAAAAACCTTCGTATCCGAGGTGTTTAAGAATTGTATTTAAGTTTTGTCTTTTCCGGATGATGACAGGATTCCCTTGTGAGTCCTGCTTTATAATTGGACACTGGGGATTGATAAAAAGCGGAGTGAGATTTTGCCTGTAGGCACCTACGCCCTTGAAGACGATGTAGTCTCCATAGGAATAGTGGTTGAGCTTTACTTCAGTTGCGATTTTGTCCACTTCCATGCACGTCGATCCGACGATGTCTGCCGTAATCGTTTCTTCATCGGCGTTTTCGCTGAATGTACAGAAAGGACAGTTGTTGCTCAAGAACGTTCGCACCTGGAATTGGCTTGCGTCTGCGACGACAAAATTTTTGCCACATACCTGCTTGTGCTGGACAATCTTTGTCACCAGTTCAAAAACATTGGCAACTACGGCTGAACCCGGCTCTATGACAATGTATGGCTTGTGCGCCTGGAACCAGGAGTCACTTAGCATGATATCGCAAATGCCTTGCGCGTAGTCTTTGTACTGGGGCTTGCGCGATACGTCAATTTCTTCAGGTGCAGCCCCAAAAAAGCTGCCGCCTACATCTAGGTACTGGACATCGTCTAAGTCAAATTCCTTGCAGACCGAAAGGAGCCTGTTTGCTATGGTCTGGTAGTTTTTGACCGTCCTGTCAGATGATGTCGTGTGTCCGTGGAGCGATATAATCTTTATGTTGTTTTTTTTCAGGACGGGTATGATGTCTTTTAAAAGATCGCTTGTGAAACCAAAGCGACTTTCGTGTAGCCCGGCTTGAATTGAGGATTCTCCCGAATCATTCTTGATTTCCATGTTGATTCGGAGTCCAACGCTAATGGTGCGACTGGGGTTCTTTTGCTGTAATTCCAACAGAAGCGCGACTTCATAAGCACTGTCCAGTTGCAATATGGAATTGTTGCGGGTCGCCGTATCTATATCATTGATGCTTTTGACAGGCCCGTTGAAAATGATGTGGTCTGTCGGATATCCCAGCTGGATAGCCATGTTGTATTCCATGGTGGATACAACTTCGGCATATATATTATTTGCCTTGGCTAGTGTTAGAAGGGGCGGTGTGTAATTCGTCTTGAATGAATAAGAAAGAATGAAGTTTGGGTATATATCCGTAAATGCCTTGCGGAACGATTGCAAGTTATTGACGAATCGCTCTGGGTACACAAAGTAAAACGGGGTGCCGCATTCACGGTCGACTTTTTTAATGAGTTCAAACATTGCAATTATTTCTTATTGGTAATGACTTCGATTACTCTATTTACGCCTTCGTCATCGAGCGTTGCGAACATAGGCAAGCAAAGGACCTGGTTTGCCAACTTGTGGGCGACAGGCAAGTTCGCCGGATTTGCTGAATCCAGACCCTTGTAGGCGCTGAACGTACTGATGAGCGGGTAGAAATAGCGGCGTCCGTAAATGTTGTGCTTTTGCAGCAATGCGTAAAGATCGTCGCGGCTAACGCCATATTCTTCGCTAATGAAAATTGGGAAGTAGGCGTAGTTGTGGCGAACTCCTTCGATGTCGGGGAGGAATCGGATTCCGGCGATGTCTTTTAGCGCAGCCCTGTACTTGTTTGCAATGGCCTTTCGCTTTTCGATGGCGCAATCGACTTGCTTTAAGTTCAAAAGCCCGTATGCCGAGCGGATTTCATCCATCTTGCTGTTGATACCTGGCGCAACGACGGTCGTTTCGTCGGCAAAACCGAAGTTCTTGAGATAGTCAATGCGCTTCTTGGTTGCTTCATCGTGGCAGATCAATGCACCGCCTTCGATGGTATTGTAAACCTTTGTGGCGTGGAAGCTGAGGGTGCTCATATCGCCTGCTTTCAACACGGATTCTCCGTTGACGCGTACTCCAAAGGCGTGTGCGGCGTCATAGATAATCTTTAGACCGTAAATGTCTGCGATTTCCTGGATGCGCTTCATGTTGCAGGGCGTGCCGTAAACATGGACAGGCATGATGGCAGTCGTGTGCGGCGTAATGGCGGCTTCAATCTTTTCTGGGTCGATATTGCCGGTTGCTTCGTCGATATCGACAAAAACGGGCTTGAGGCCATTCCACCAGATGGAATGCGTCGTTGCGACAAAGCTGTATGGTGTCGTAATGACTTCACCCGTGATTCGCATGGCCTGGAGTGCCGTGATGAGCGGGAGCGTTCCGTTTGTGAACAGGCTGATATACTTTACACCAAGGTAGTCTGCTAAGGCCTTTTCAAGTTCCTCGTGGTAGTGACCATTGTTGGTGAGCCATTTGCGTTTCCAGATGTCTTCCAACATGGTCTTGAAATCATTCAAGTCCGGTAGAAGTGGCGAGGTTACGGTGATTAATTTTTCTTCGTTCATGGCTCAGGTTCCTAGGAAATTATTCAAATCAAATCTAGTAATTGTTTTTTTTCAGTCGCCCACGCTTCCGTTGATTTGCGAAATATAGTCGTTCCTGATGATTTTCTCGGAAATGGTATAGGCTGTATTTTCGGAATAGTATCTGGAATGTCTTGCGGCGCTGTCCAATAGATTGACACCGAATCCCTTGAAGAAATAATCCTCCCCGTTGATTAGCGGAAGTATAGTCGGGAAAATGTCCATCTGGTAAGTGACTTCGTCTATGAAAGTGCTTTTCTTGAAATCCGGGGAATAGATGATGAGCGGAACGTAGTTTTGACCGTCAAACTCGAGCTCGTTTTCCTTAGCATAATTTCTGAGGGAAGTTAAGTTCTCGTTATTTAATATGGTATGGTCTCCGGTAATGAGGATGATGGAATTATGCAGGACCGAATCTTGTTTGAATTTATCTAGGAATACTCCAAGTATGGAATCGGTGTATGCAAAGCCGTTGATGTAGTTGCTCAGAATCTTGGGTGTTTTTTCTGATAGGCCCAGCTTGTTGTTCTCGCCCTTGCGGAATGGCAGATGGGTGTCGATTGTGATGGCGTGGGCAAGGAAGGGTACTGTTGCCGTATCGGTGTAGCGGATAAGCGTTGCGATGGATGCCGTGTCGGTTTCGGTTTTTGCCCTAATTTGCTGCATGTACCCGTAACTTCTGGTTACCTGGTTCTGGTTCCACACATTGTTTTGACATGGATTGATTATTGCTGAATGCTCGTAGAAACTGGCGATGTTCGGGTAAGCGTTGCTGCCATACGAAATGCAAGCGACTCCTGTAGAAATGGGAAGCAGTCCTGTATTCAGTATCATTTGTCCGTCACCAGAGCTCCCGTACCGTATTTGGGATTTCACCTTTGACGCAAAAAGCACATTGTTGCTTTGAATGAAATTAACAATGTTGGGTATTGGCGAAGATAGTTTGTCGTTGTTCGTGATTAACCAACTTTCGAAACTCTCTACAAGGATGATAATGAGATTTCGACTTGCTTTTTTCGTGCTTGTAGATTTTGAAAAAACATGCTGAAAATCAGGATCCTTTAAGTCTTTGTCGGTAAGGGTGATATATTCGCGGTTCATCTGTGCGACGAAAATGGCTGGCAAATAGGCGAGAATGCTTTGGTTGCGAATGTATCCTTCTTCATCGAATACTTGTAGGCCCGTCGGGGTCCATTGGGTTTCTGCATGTATGGTGCAGAATGGCATAAAGTACAGGCATGCTTTTTGCGCGGTCGTCAAAATGATATCGTGTGTTTTGCAGACGCGCTTTACTTCGTGAGACTTAGTGATATGCGATAGCGGGGCCACGAAAAGGAATGTGAGCGAAAGTACCGTGATGAAAAAAACGAGTCTCCATTTGAAGTTGCTTTCGATTGTTTTCTCTTTGTTCAGTTTCCAAAGCAAGATGGAATAGATAATGGTGATGATGGGGAATAGGAATAATTGAAAATTGACGGCCGACAAGATGGACGATTCAAACCCATTTAACTGGTCTACGAGCTTGATGGCGTCGTAGTTTATGAAAAAACCGTTGCAGCGGAGGTAAATGAGGTTTGCGATACACCAAATGTCAAACAAGGCCGAGACGACAATGGACCAGATGTTCTTTTTGAATAAGATTGTGAATGCGGCGATAAAAGTTGAGGCTGAAATCATGCCGCAGAAGGCTGCTGCCAGGTACCGCAATTTTTTGTGAGCCGGTATAAAGCTTTCAAAGGCGAAGGCGTTGAATAGGTAACATTTTAGAAAAAGGGCGAATGCGAAAATGACAAAAACAAGAAAGGGCGTGCTTAGGACTGCCTTTTTAAGCGAGCGCTTCCAATATGTTATTTTCTCCTGATGGAACATGTTCAATCCTTATTTTTTCCGTTTCAGCAAGTCTAGCATTTCTGACATTTTTTCTCTATTGAACAGCCAGTTGATTAGCAGGTAATAGGTGGTGCCGACGACAAAGCCTACCCCTATTTGAAGAGAGTATAGATTTTCCGGTAAAAGGTGGATTACGCCTAAAATGATAGCTCCCATGGTCAATGAATTCAAAAATGTCGGCATCATGAATTTCAT
>Ga0265300_10001944_pt1 | contig 18600 bp, 7 predicted proteins | sample AusTroGonzalo_MG_FD_193482 | JGI IMG/M metagenome (GOLD analysis project Ga0265300, IMG submission 193482) | Bovine rumen microbial communities from tropical cattle in Woodstock, Queensland, Australia - Gonzalo_03 | ecosystem: Host-associated > Mammals > Digestive system > Stomach > Rumen ...
CGACAGTTCATCGCCTATCTGATAGCCGTCATACCACTTCTCCAGGTCATCGAAATCCATGCCATACTTGTCGGCCAAGGCTCTCACCTCGTCCTTCGTAAAGCCGAAGAACGATCCCATCCGGCGTGGCTCCACCATGGAATATTCGGCAAAGTTGTTCAGTGCCGACTCCGTCTTATACTTCTTTACAGGGAGAATACCCGTCATGTAGACACCAGCGAAGACTCGTTCCGTCGAGCCGCCTTTGAACATACGACGCAGCCAGTTCACGTATCCGTCCATGGCCGTTGTCCCCGGATTGAACTCACGGCAGATGGCGTCCCACTCGTCGATGATGAAGATGAATTGCTGACCTGTACGGGCGTTCACACGGATAAGGTAAGCCATGAGGTCGTCATCAGGCTCTGCCGGCACATCGGGGTATGTCGTCTGGAGGTCTGCTCTCACCTCTTCGTCAATCTTACGAACGATAGAGTCATCGTTACGGAAGCGCGCCACGAAGTCACTGATATCCAGTTTAATGACCGGGTACTTGTTCAGATGCTGCTCGAACGAAGGGTCAGAGACTATCTTCAGGTCGGCAAACAGTGCACGGGAGTCACACGAATGGTCATAGTAGGCACACAGCATCTTCGCTGCCAGAGACTTGCCGAAGCGACGACTTCGGGTGACACAGCTCATGCGACGCTCCGAGAAGAGCGTACTGTTGACAATGGCTATCAGACCTGACTTGTCTACATACTCGCCGTTTAGTACTGACTGGAAGCCGGCATTGCCGGTGTTGATATAGATTCCCATAACTTCCTCCGTTTAGTCCCTTTATTCGTTCATCCAGCTGCAAAGATACACCTTTTTTCCATAACTTCCAAAAATAAGAGAAAAAAACGTCCCCCGAAAACATTTCGTTCTCGGGGGACGCCGATATACTATCAATAATTACTAATTACGAATTTCTAATTATTAATTATTTCACGACCTTGAGCTTCTAGCTCGAGCTCGTTCAGGCTCGATAAAGCATGAGCAAGCTCTTGCTTTATGCTCACTATTTCACGACCTTGTCAGTCTTGACAGAGCCATCGCTCATCTGACGCTTGATGATGTTCAGGCCCTTCGTAGCCTTCGAGATGCGGCGGCCGTTCAGATCGTAGAGTTCGATAGCACGGACCTTGACAGTCTTGGCAGTGTTTACACCAGTCTTAATCTGCTCGTAGTCAGCAGCGTAGTCGTGACCCTCGATAGCACCAACGAGGTACAATCCAGCTCTGTCGAAGTGATACTGCGTGCTGGCGTCCTGAGTTGTCAGCGCTTCTGCATCAGGATTGAGTTCAGCATATTTAGCCTGAAGTTCAGCAACACCGGGGAATTCACCAAACTGAATACCAAGCGTCAGCTTACCATCGGTAACCTCAACAGCATCCACATAGTGAGGATTGTCAGTTGAGCCATTAGGATTCTCGAGAAGCTTGAAAGCAGAGACATTCTGCTCCTTGTCAAGCACAGCAGCACCTTCCGCAGCCTGAGCAGCAGGAGCATTAGCGCCGCTATAGGTGATAGCATAGGCGAAGGACTCCTCAAAGATATTTTTCTTCAACCAGTCGGAAGCACCGACATAAACCTGGTACATACCGGCAGGCAGGCCCTCAATAGTCTGCTCCATACGACAAGCATGCGGACGCCATGAAGTGAAGGCAACATCCTCAGGCAGACCAACGACGTTGCGAGGACGACCCCAACCGTCACCACCAGAGCCATACAGGCCAACAGAATTATTCGGGTCAATAACCGTCCAGCTAGGAACACTCTCCTTATTGGCCTTACCAGTACCGAGCCTATAGATATTCGGGTTCTTGACGAACACAGACATATCAACCTTAGCGGGAATAAATTCACCAGACTCATCATCAAATTCTTCAGAAGCGAACAGGTCAACACCATCCTTAAAGGCCTCGCAGACCTTCAGTGACAGGTGGTCCTGAATCTTCTTAGCCAGCTCCTCGTCATCGCTCACAGCCTTGTCGGCAGCAACGATAATCTCATCGTCTTCAGCAACACCAAGGTTCACCAGAGCTTCACGGCCCAAACGGATGCGGTCAACGAGAGCGGCAATACCAGAAGTACCGGCATTGGAAGCACCCTCAGTGAACATCAGCTTGCCGGCGTCCACATTATCCTTCAGTTCAGCAATAGCTTCAACCAGAGCGGCCTCGTCGGTCAGAACTTGGCCATCGTACTTAGCAACGGCAGCAGCCAGAGCCTTATAAAGCTCATGGTCAGCGAACTTGGCGTTCTCAGTAACAATCTGCTGGGCTTCCTGCAGAGACTCGTCGTAGGTAATACAGTTAGTGCGATGCTTACTCAGAGCAGAGGTCTTCTGAGACAGATCGTTCACAGCAGCATTGACCTGGCTCGGAGCGGTGTAGGTAGCGCCCTCAGCCTCATATTTGGCAATAGCCTCGGTCAGAGCGGTCTTCTCAGCGCCGTCATAGCGCTCGTCGGCACTCTCCTCAAGCTCACTCTGAGCAGAAGCGATGGCATCGGCAACCTCCTGAGGCATAGCCTTTGCACCTACGGTGAAGGTCAGCTCAAAGGTAGAAGGATCAACATCCTTCTGGCTCGTAGCAGCCCAAACCTGAGTAATGGTAATCGTGTGCTCACCCTCAGCCAAGGCATCACCGGTACGCTTCAAAGTGATGGTAGCACCACTTGCCTCAGCATATTCCACAGTCAGCTTTATGCCATCGAGCTTAGCTTCAATATCACCACAATGTACAGCCTTGTCGAAGGTCACAGTGAACTCGTTGAGATTACCGTCCAGACCGAACGACTTGTCCTCGGGCTCAGATGACTGGATACCAGGAACACCGAATGCGAACGGCTCGATACCGTCGAGAGCCTCCTCATCATATACAGATGAAGCCTCGAAGTTCTCTACAGCCTCACCCTTCTTGTCGCCATTGGTGTAGATCAGGCGGAACTTAGCATCAGAAGGATTGGTGAACTTCACCTTCACCTGGCTGTCCTCAGTCATCTCGTCTTCAAGGAAGATGTAGAGCTGACCTTCCTGGTCGTACTCAATAGAAGAAATGGTAGCAGCAGCGCCGTCGATGGTCACTACGAAGTTAGACCACTGATCCTCAGGAAGCTCCTGACGAGACTTGTTGCCTACGTTGGCCTGAATCAGGTCAGGCATATTCGTGAAGTCGGTGAAGAGCACCTGGATACACTCAAAGTTGTTCTTCAGATCCTCGACCTTCGTGGGAACGCCGAACTTGACGTTGTCAACATAGAAAGTATAACCCTCCTGACCTGTAGAGCCATTGGCATCGTGCAGGTTGAATGCAATACTCTGGATATCATCAGCATCCGTAGAAGGAACCGTACCATTCCACGTCTTGTGCTGCCACTCGGTAGTGATGTCAAATCCGGCGATGGGGTCGCCAGCACGCCACGAACGAGGCTCAGCGTGCCAACCAGTAGAGATGTGTGCATCGTTGTCAGCCTTGATATCCATCTCCATTGCCCAGGCTGTACCCTTAGCAAGCACCTGATTAGCTACGAAGAAGAGCTGTGTGCCCCACGTCTCGATAGCTTCAAGGTCAGTCGTCAACTTCAGGTAGCGAGTGTTGGTGCCGTCAATACCTTCACCCTCTTCAATCTCGGGGAAGTAGGAAGCCTTACCGGTATCACACTCGTCTTCAGGATATCCAGCTGTAGCCTTCTTATTACCATGCCTTGAAACGGGGAAACTGGTGAGGTCGTCATTCTCGAAGTCGCCATTGGTCAGCCATGTTCCTGCAAGAATCACCTTATCAGAAACCACGGTTCTCGTAACGCCCTTCTCAGAAAAAAGCTCAACCACGATATCCTTGAAATAATAGGTATTGGCCACCGGGCCATTATCATCTTTCAAGCCAGGAGTCAGGTTGAAGGCAATGGAATAGAAACCAGGCTTATTACCCGGAACCCCATTACCAGCATCACCATGTGCCATCAATTCAGTTACTTCCTTCTCGCTTGAATAGGGAGTCCACTCCTCAGTAAAATTGACTGCATCCATGCCCTGCCAATAGTTATAGTCACCGGGCTTGTTGTGAGCCTGAGAACCGATACCGCTAGTTGTTGCGGTTTCAGCCTTAACCTGCATCGTAATCTTAATCTTGTCACCCTCGTACAAAGCACGAGAAGCGTCCCATGTGACAAAGAACTGGCTGTCCCAGTCGTCAAGGCTCGTCGTACCAGATTCAGCGAGGCCACGGCTAAATACCTTGTAGGCACCTTCCTCGTCCGTCAGCGCCTCTGCATCGGTCTGCGTAGAAGACCCATCGCGATACTCATGGACCCAGCCCTTAATAGCGACCTTGGACCATGAACGATCTGCGTTCGCCACGCCGGCTACACATAGCAGCGCGAGCGTGAGCAAAGATTTAGTAAAAATCTTCATGTTTTTAATGTTTTAAGTTAATACTGACTAATATATAAAGTATGAATATATAGTTTCGAAATATATAGTTTATAGAGGTTTTCTAATGGTTTTGGTAATTTTCGGTGACAAAGGTAAGCCCCTTTCGCGAAATGTACTTTGTTATTTGTATCACAGGTTTTTCTATTTGTCTAAAGCCTCCGGCTTTTCTATACGACAGCTGTGTATCTTCGTCTCACGGTCGTAGTTAACACCTACCAGCAGCAGGCGGTCGGCCTCTATACCTTTTTTCCATAACTTCCAAAAATAAGAGAAAAAAACGTCCCCCGAAAACATTTCGTTCTCGAGGGACGCCGTTATACTTTCAATAATTACTAATTTCTAATTATTAATTATTTCACGACCTTGTCAGTCTTGACAGAGCCATCGCTCATCACGCGCTTGACGATGTTCAGACCCTTCTGAGCCTTCTGGATGCGGCGGCCGTTCAGGTCGTAGACCTCGATAGCACGGACCTTAGCGGTCTTGGCAGTGTTCACACCAGTCTTAATCTGCTCGTATTCGTCAGCGTAGTTGTAACCAGGGACAGCACCAGTGAGGTAGAGCTTCACACGGTCGAACATGTACTGGGTAGTGCCCGTGCCACGCTTGAACTGAATACCGAGATCCAGACGACCATCAGTAATCTCGACATCCTCGAACTCACAAGCGACACCCTGCACACTACCGGAATGGCCTAAAATCATAGTACCTTCGTAATATATTTCATCGGTGTCGTCGTCTTCCTCGTCAGGCGTCAGCGTCGAAGACAGTCTGTAGAAAGCAAAACTTTCGCTTCTGTCTTCAGCACATGCGTTCAGCCAGTCCTCACCATAGACAACCACGGTGTAGACGCCGACGGGAAGATCCTCGATAGTCTGCTCCATACGCTGATTGGCACACCAGTTAGAGAAGGCGCAGTCCTGAGGCAGGTTGGCAATGCCACGATCGCCACCACCCCATGCACGGCAGTACAGTCCAAGACCTTCTGGAGCCGTCCATCCAGGTACATTACCAGCCTTGGAACCATCTCCCTGATTCAGAGAGTAGATGTTCGGGTTCTTGATGAACACAGACATATCGTACTTAGCAGGAAGCATCTCGCCAGAATCTTCGTCCGGCTCCTCAGAAACGAAGAGGTCTGCAGCCGTAGCCTCATCCTTCAGAGCCTCATAGAGTCTCAGTTTCACGTTGTTCTTAACAATCTCTGTCAGCTCCTCATCATCGGTCAGAGCATTCTGGGCAGCAACGACGGCCTCGTCGTCTTCGGAAGCACCAAGAGCCATCAGGGTCTCAGCACCCGAACGCAAAGCTTCTGTAAGCACCTTCACACCACAGTCACCCAGGCCAGACTCACCCTCAGTGAACAGATAGCCAGCCATCGTCACATTCTCTGACAGCACAGCGACAGCAGGAGTCAGCAGCTCATCGTCGGTCAGAGGATCCTTGCCAGAGTACTGGGCAACAACTTCGGCCAGAGCCTTGTAGGCATTGTGGTTAGCGAACTTGGTGCTGGCATTCTCGCCGACAATCTGCTCGGCAGCACCCAAGTTGGTATCATAAGAGTCGCAGAGAGCTACATGGTCAGTCACAGTCTTCGACTTAGCCTGCAGGTCCTTCACGGCAGCACGCACCTGGCTGGGAGCGGTGTAGGTAGCGCCCTCGCCCTCGTACTTGGCGATAGTCTCAGAGAGAGTAGCGGTGGCAGTGCCGACATAGCGCTGCGCCTCATCTTCCGTAGCCTCGTCGTACACGGTCTGAGCCGACTGAATGGCAGCGAGAAGTTCCTCGCTCATAGCAGCTTCACCAACGCTGAAGACCAGCGAGACAGGTGAATCCTGCGTTCCCTCAGGAATCGGGTAGTTAGACCAGGTGTAGACCTTGGTGATGCTGATAGTATGTTCACCCTCGGCGAGGTCACCGCTACCAGTACGTGTGAGGGTAATCTCTGCGGCAGCATCCTGAGGCGTTACCGTCAGGGTCTCAGTGCCGTCGAGCTTAGCCACGAGCATCTGGCTTCTCACCTTCTTGTCGAAGGTCACCTTGAACTCGGTGATATTTGCGGGAATGCAGAACGAACCGTTCTCAGGATCACTGCTTAACAGCTCGGGGTTAGTCCATGCAAACGACTCGATGTCGAGGTCCTCATTGTAGACAGACAGCTCATCCTCGAAGTCGGAAGCGGGAGTCTTGTCGTCGTCAAGATAGGTAATGTTCTTATCACCAGCGGGGTTGGTGAACTTCACCTTCACCTCAGAATCCTCAGTCAGGTCGCCATGCTCCATAATCCAGTCCTCGTCAAGGAAGATCATGAACTGACCCTTTCTGTCGGCCTCGACAGAACCAACGGGAACGACCTCACCGTCGACAGTCACCGTTACGCACTCGATGGGGTACATGATACGGGTCTTGCCGATAGCATTAATCATATCGGGGAGATTGGTGTACTCAGGGAACAGCACACGGATAGCCTCCTGGTTGTGCTGGAGGTCACAGGCTTTCTCATAAGTACCGAACTCGATGTTGTCGAACCAGAAAGTAACAGCGCGATTCACATTGGCTGTACCCTCGCCGCTAGTATTAGTAACCTCCTCGTCACCATTATTCAGGTCGAGGGCCATGCTGTGGAATTGATCACAAGAGATCTTACCCGTAAAGCTGAGCTCCTGCCACTCTGTGCCAACATAGATGTCTTCGCTAAGACCCGATCCACCCTTCCATGTACGAGGCTCGGCCTGTCCGGACGTGGTAATCTTGATATCATCCTCATCAGCCTTCACCGACATCTTCAGCAGGAATGCCGTACCGTTGGGGATCTCCTCGTTGGTTCTCAGATAGAGCTGTGTGTGCCACGACTCCGTGGGCTCGTCGAACGATGTGATCTTGGCGCACTTGCTGCCGTCAGGGCCCTCATTAGCAATGGGCAGAGGATCGACAGCCGTTCCCTCGGGATGCTCTTCAGTCTTGTTGTTAGGACCGTCGTAAGAGAAGGGGAAGCTCGACAGGTCATCACCCTCGAAGTCACCGTTGACAATCCACGACTCAAGGAGCTTGACCTTGTCAGACTTCAGGGGAGAGTTGTCAGCCAGCGTGCAGAACGTCCAGACGGTAGCCTCTTCCATTGAGAAGCTGGCAGCGCTGTTACCCTTCAGGTAATTGTCCGTACCAACATTCTTCAGATAGAAGCCACCACCCTCGGCGGGCTCCAGATCCCAAAGGGCAAGATAGTTACCATCCTGACCGTATTCATACTCTTCACCCGTTTCATTGTTCTTACCTGTGATACCCAGGATAAAGCTCACGCCGCCATTAGGCTGAGAGTTCAGGTAGCCGGGACTGCCCCAGACGCCATAGTCGCCACCGTCACGCTTCTGAAGGAGGAACAGCAGGTGTCCTTCGGCCTCTTCCACCTTGAACAGCCAACCATTGGTGGGGACAGTGTTACCATCGTTCACACACGTCCCAAAAGCATCCTCGGCCAGACCATAGCCCAGGTTTTGGTTGTACGATCCGTAAAGGAACTTGTTGGCTGTCTTGTCCCAGATAGCCACGATGTCGCCGTCTGAAAGCACACCAAGTTCCACATCGGGAACTAGGTTCAGCTGGGCGACTGATGCACTACAGAAACCTATAGCCATCAGACAAAGGAGTAGGAATTTCCTCATAAATTGTTTTTGTTATAAGTTAATAATTAGGTAATGTGAATGAATCTTGGCTGCAAAGGTAGTGCAGAAAGGCGTAACGGAGTTTAGTGTATGTTTCACACTTTTTCGTTTTTGTATACCCGTATTAAAGGCTATGACAGTGTTTAACGGATAGTAAACACGCCTTAACGGAAAACGAACTATAACCGCAAATAAGCTGGTCTTAACGAAAAACGAGTTGACCTTAACGAAAAACGAGTTGACCTTAACGAAAACCGAGTTGGTCTTAACGAAAAACGAGTTGGTCTTAACGAAAAACGAGTGGACCTTATTTGAAAATAAGTGGCACTTATCGCGCGATAAGTGCCACCTATTTAATATATAAGTACTAAGCTACTTACTTAACAAGAACCTTGAGCTTTCAGCTCGAGCTTGCTCACGTTCGATAAAGCATGAGCAAGCTCAGCTTTATTCTCACTTAATTGCAACCTTGAGATTTCAGCTCGAGCTTGCTCACGCTCGATAAAGCATGAGCAAGCTCAGCTTTATTCTCACTTAATTGCAACCTTCTTGCCATTCAGGATGTACAGACCCTTACCAGGCTTAGCCACGCGGCGGCCCTGGAGGTCGAAGTACTCACCCTTACCAGGCTTCTCAGCCTTCTCGACAGACTTCACAGCAGTCTGGATATCCTCTGCCAGGAAGACGATGTTGTCGAAGTAGAAGGTCGTAGCCTTCTTGTTCTTAGCCAGGTTGAAGGCGATAGCGTGGAAGTTGTTATCGTAACCAGAGTAAGAGCCGTCACCTTCCTTGTGCTGGCTTCCGTCGCACTGTGAGGGAACGGAACCCTCGAAGGTGAAGTGCTGCCACTTGTCGGTGAAGTTAGGCGAACCGATGCAAGCCCAGTGGATGTACTTCGTGGGCTCCTCGTGTGCCTGGGTGTCGCAACCACCAGCAATGCTAGCGCAGTAGTCGAACTCAACGCGGATCTTAGTGCCCTTAGGCAGAACCTCGTTAGAGCGGATGAAGAACTGCGTATCCCAGTCGGTAGCAGGAGCGTCCTTAGAGGTAACGACAGCAGCGTGGAAGTCGTCGATGCCGGCATAGTCCTCACGAACAGCCTGTCTCAGACCCTCGCCATCAGGCTCAACAATGAAGAAGCTGCTCATATCCTCGCCCTCCAGAGTACCATTGGTAATCAGGCTCTTCCAACCATCGGGAACAGCAGGCTCAGCAGCGGGAGCGGGACGATCCTCAAGATCGATGATAGCAGAACGGATAGCCTGTGCAGCAGCAGTCAGCTCAGCCAGGATCTCAGCCTGAGTCTTATCGACAGTCTGCTCTTCTTCTTTATAAGTGGGCTTAGCCAGCCAAGCCTCGGTCACCTTAACGCTTGCAGCAGCAGTCTCGTCGGTGCGCTCAAGACCGTAGATAGACATATCAGCGACATTGTTCTTCGGGCAATCACCCCAGTTGAAGGCAGTCATGTCGAGATCGATGTTACCATCAGCATCAGGCACCAGCTCACCCTCGGCCTTAGCGCCATTGGGGGGCATTGTACCGGTGTTCTCCTGGAACACAACCTTCAGCTTGTTCTCCTTAGAGTTCGTGAAGTCAGAAACCTTCAGGTGCAGCTTGGTCCACTCAGAGAGGTCACCGCTGACACCATCAGCAGACATGAATGTCCAGGCAGCATTCCAACCACCCTGGCCCCATGTCAGAGTCTGAGCAGTAGCATCCCACTGGGCAGCGCAATATTCTGCAGTAGAGAAGGTCAGGTCCTTCTTCTCGTCCTCACCAGGAATCTGCACAGTCACCTTCTTCTTCTGAGCCTCGGGAGCGAACATCTTATAGCCCTCTGTCACAGCATCGTCAAGAGCCTTCATCGAAGCCTTGGTCTTGTTCGTGCGGTCTGCATCCTTAGCTCTGTTAATAGCAGAGAGCAGAGCGGTCTTCTTTGCTACGATAGCAGGATCGGTATCGTTAATCTCAACGTCAACGCTGACTGCTGTCTCAGGACGATATTCGGGATTATACTGAGCGTTGGGATCTGTAGTTTTAGTAAGAGTAGTCAGAAGTTCCTCATCAATCTCGAACTTCACATTATCAATATAGAATGTCGTGGCCTCATGGTTCTTCGAAAGGTTAAAGGCTATCGACTGGAAGTTCTTCTTATAGCCACCGTCAGCGTCCGTACCGTCGCACTGAGTAGGAACAGTACCTTCAGTTGCATAGGTCTGCCACTCACCTGTGAAATTAGGAGAACCGGCACATGCCCAGTGGATATACTGTCCAGGCTCGTTGTGAGCCTGTGTATCAGCCTGACCATTCACGCTTGACTTGTAGTCGAAACTCAGCTTGAACTTTGTGCCTGCAGGCAACTCATAGGGAATACGGATAAAGAACTGAGCATCCCAGTCGGTACCTGTCCATATAATATTGTTATTATTATCCTTCTGACCAGTGTCCTCTCTCTTTGCCGACTTAATAACAGCACAACTGCTACCATCCTTGCCTACACCCTGAGTAAAATGCATCAAGTACGGACCACCTGCTTCGGGCTCAGTAGAATAGAAACACTGAGAGTCACCACTTTCCATGTCACCATTGGTGATGATATCAGTCCAAACTGTCTGCTTGGGCATCACGGTCTTATAAGTAATAATTGCTTTATACGTATTTCCTTCAGTTACATTGAACCAGTCGAGGATAAAGCAATGATAATAGCCACCAGCACTAATAATACGAGCTGTGCCATCATTCACAGGCTGAGAACCGCCATTGTAGCCCCAACCACCCCAAAACCAGTCTTGGGTACTTTGCGAGTAATCTATAGAAGCAAGCGGATTTGCTCCATCATTCTCATAAACCTCAACTTTCTGAATCCACATGTCATTCGTGAATTCCGTATTGACAAAACGAAGATTAACATTTTCTGTTGTTGTCATAGGAGATGCTCCAAAGTCGACAGTTATAGTTTGCCAATCTTCGGTAAGTTCGGTAATAGCCAAGTTATTCACTTGCATACCATTATTCCAGTCGGCCAACCTCAGGTTAATGGCCGCGCTCATCACGCCCGCAATGCAAAGCAACACGAACGTGAGCAATGATTTTGTAAAAATTCTCATAATTACAGTGTTTAAGTTAATAATAAATTTAATAAATTGTTTGTCGTTATTTTCGAATGAATCAATTTTAGGCACAAAGGTACTACACACGCGTGAAAGGGACTTTTCTTTTTGTCTCACTTATTTTTCTTTTTGGATAAAACATGCAGAACAACCACTATTTACACGCTTTTTCGCGCGATTTAGAAGATAGCGGCAATCTTTCGTATCTGCTCCAAACGACGCATAAACGTCTTATTCTGCTTCGCTTTCTACATATTATAATCAGCCTGCAGACCTATCCAAATGCCAGCATCAGTACCTAAATGCACATGATAGTATTCTCTTTATATTCTCGGCCGCAAAGATAGGGATTTTTCCAATAACCTCCAAATTTTTCGGCAGATTTAATAAGCAGAGGTTTTTACTGCTCCTCCTGTCCGGGCTCGCGCTCGGCATACTCGGAGGGAGCGACGCCGAAGTGCTTGCGGAAGATAGTGGAGAAGTGGGCAAGGTTCGAGAAACCAACGGTGTAGGCGACCTGCGTGACGTTGAGCTTCTGCTCGCGAAGCAGACGGGCGGCCTGCTCGAGGCGGATGTTACGCAGGAACTCGCTGGTGGAGATGCCCGTCATCTCCTTCATCTTGCGGTGGAGCTGTGCACGGCTGATGCCTACCTCCTGGGTGAGCATATCGACGTTGAAGTCGCTGTCGGAGAGGTTCTTGTTGATAGCCTTCATGATGCGCTCCATGAGCAGCTCGTCATTACCCTTGACCTCGGGCTGTTCCACCTTGTCGGCCTGCTGCTGGGCACCGCTGTACTTACCCTTCAGGCGCAGGCGCGTGCGGAGCAGGTTATCGATGTTCATGCGGAGCTCCTCCATATTGAACGGTTTGGCGAGGAAGGCGTCGGCACCGCGCTCGAGACCTTCGAGACGGTTGTTGACATCGGCCATTGAGGTGAGCATGATGACGGGAATGTCGCTGATGTTGACGTTGCTCTTGATCATGCGCAGCATGGTGAAGCCGTCCATCTCGGGCATCATGACATCGCTGACAACGAGGTCGTAGCGGGCACCCTCGACGCTGGCGAGGAGCTCCTTGAGGCCCTCGCGTCCGTTGTGGCAGATGTGGAAGCGATAGTAGCGGCCCAGTTCGTTGCTGATGTAGGTACCTATCTCCTCGTCGTCGTCGACGAGCAGCACGCGATAACGGTTCGAGCTGAGAGGAGCAGGCTTCGGCGCGGCCGGTGCCGTTTCCTTCTGCGTCTCTGCCGCGGCTACCGGCTGCTCCTGAACGTCGACAGTCTCCTGCTCTATCTCGTCGGCACTGAGGTGGGCGTTGCCCAACGGCAGGGTGACGGTGAAGAGCGAGCCGCGCTCACCATCGGTGCGGTTCTGGGCGCTGATGGTACCGTGATGCATGTCGACAATCATCTTACAGAGGTTCAGGCCAATACCCGTACCCTTGATGTTCAGACGGCGGGCGTTGCCACCTTGATAGAAGCGGTCGAAGATGTGGCGCAGGCTATCCTCATCGAGGCCGACGCCGTTGTCGACGACCTGAAGGATGGCGTTATGCTCGTCGGCAGCGAGGCGCAGCGTGACCTTCCCCTGCTCGGCAGTGTACTTGAAAGCGTTCGACAGGAGGTTCGAGATAACCTTATCGAACTGGCTGCGGTCCATCCAGACATCGAGCTTATCGAGGTCGCCACAGTCTACGGCGAAGTCAATCTGGCGCTCCTGGGCGTTGTATTCGAACATCTTGCAGATACCACGGGTGAAGGCGACGAGGTCGGTCTTCTGGCAGTGCAGGTGCATCTGCTGCTTGTCTATCTTGCGCACGTCGAGAATTTGGTTCACCAAGTCGAGGATGCGCTTGGCGTTACGGTCGATGGTGTCGAGGTCGCTGCCGGCGTCGACATCGCTCTGCGAGAGTTTCTTCTTCAGGTTGTTCAGCGGGCTCATGATGAGCGTCAGCGGCGACCGGATATCGTGGGTGGCGTTGATGAGGAACTTCATCTTCTCCTCGTCCATGCGGCGGCGCGTACGGCGAATCCATCCGACAACAGCGAGGCCAAGGAGCCAAAGGGCGATAAAGAAGTAAAGGACATAAGCCAGCGACGAGCGGTACCAGGGCGGCGTCACGACGATGGTGACGGAACGCTCGGGGCTGAAGTCGCTGCCTTTTGCTGCGCGCACATCGACATGATAGGTGCCGGGCTGCAGCTGCGAAAGACGGATGATGTTGCTACCCTCCTCGTTGTCGAGCCACTTTCCGCCGTTGATGCGGTACTGGTAGGTGACGTTTGAGGCGTAGTCGAAATTCAACTGTGAGAACGACATCGCGACACTACGGTCGAGATAGCTCAAGGTGAAGCGTTCGCTCTCGATGATGCCACGGTCGGTGACGCACTCGCCGTTAAGAACGGTGCCGGCACTGACGGGAACACCACCAGCGATGAAGCCTACAAGTTGCGGGGCATCGACGGCAGACTGCTGTTTCTTGACATTGCCCGGCGAGAAGACGGTGAGGCCGTCGTTCTGTCCGAAGTAGATGATGTCGCCGTCGGTATGCATTCCGACGCCGTAGAGATACTCTTTCTGCGTCAGTCCGTTGCCACTGATGTGTCCCACGAAGGTGTGACTCTTCATGTCGTACTGCCAGATGCCTGCCGAGGTGGAACACCAGATGTCGCCGTCGTTCGACTGGACAATGTAGCTGACCACCTTGTTGCGCAGCTGTTCGGCACCAGGGAAGGGTGCGACGGTACGTTTCTCACGGTCGTAGAGGAACAGTCCCTCCTCGGTGCCGATGGCAATGGAGCCATCGAGCTTACGGCCATCAGACAGCGTGCCGGCGTGGAGCTCGCAGACCTCGAAGCAGACGATACCCTCGAGGATAACGTTCCAGCCCTGTGAGCGGAAACTGTCGGTACCGGGGTCATAGCAGGAGACGCCCGACGAGGTGCCCATCCAGATGTGGCCGTCGCGGTCGTTCGAGAGACACATGACCCAGTTGTTGCACAGACGGCCACGGGGGCCCTCCGGCTCATTGAAGTTATGGTTACGCAGCTGTCCCGTAGCAGGATTGTAGATACAGAAGCCACGCGAGAAGGCTGAGAAGTAGAGCACGCCATTGCGGTCGCAGGTGATGTCGTTCAGACGGTCACAGTCGACGGACACCTTGTGCTGGGCAGCACCCTTCACGGGGTCGTAGGCGTAGAGACCATCGTCGGTGCCCACCCAGTAGCGGTTCAGTTGGTCGCGGTAGATGAACTCCGGCGACTCCGGCGCTGCGGGGTGTGCCACCACCTTGCCAGCAGCATTGAAGCCATAGATGCCGACACCCTGCACGGTACACCAGATGATGCCGCCGTCGCCCTCGCAGACCGAGGAGACGGGCGAGCCGAGGTGTATGCCCTGGCCCTCGAAGCTCCAGCTGCTGAACTGCAGCGGACGCTGCGGCACCATGAGCAGTCCGCGGCGATGACAGCCTACCCAGAGGTTGCCGCTACGGTCGAAGAGGGCCGCGCTGACAATGATGGTACGGGGATCTATGCCGTAGGCGTTGAAGGAGACGGGCTCCAGACGGCGATGGCCATTGCTGACAACACGGTAGAGACCCTGTCCGCGGGTACCTATATAAAGCTCGCCGGCAGCATTGACAGCGGCAGTATTCAGGACGATATCCTTCCATCCCGAGGTGCTGATGTCGACATCAGCAGTGGTCATCACGCCATTGCGGTAGGACATGATGCCATGCTGGCAGACGACCAGTATCTCGTCGCCGGACTCCACAAACTCTTGCGGAATGCCAACGGGCGAGGTGAATGACTGTATCTTGTCGCCGTCGCGCATCATCACACTCTCGTCAAAACCCGATTTCCACAGGCGACCCTTGCTGTCTTCGAAGCAACGGCTGAAATACTTACCCTCCTTATCGCCGGAGAACAGTTTCAGACGGCCGTTCTTCGTCAGGCTGAAGGCGCCGTAGCCAGCAGTGCCCACAAGGATTGTACCGTCGCGACGCTGAAGGATGCTGCTGACACGGGGGTGCAGTCCGCCGGGGAAGGGATAGTGGACGAAGCGGCGCTTGTCGGCATCGTAGCGGTCCAGCCCACGGTTGGTACCTACCCACAACTGACCGTCGCGGTCGCAGAAGAGCGTGACGATGACGTTCACCGTGAGCGATGTCGTGTCGGCATCATCGTGGAGGAAGGTGACGAAACGGTAGCCGTCGTAGCGGTTCAGTCCGTAGTCGGTGCCCACCCACACAAAACCCTGGCGGTCCTGGCAGATGCTGGAGATAAGGCTGCTGGAAAAGCGCTCAGACGGCAGGAACAGCCCTGTCTGCGCCGAGGCACGACAAAGTATATATAATAAGGTAACTATCAGTAGTAAGAGGCGTTTCATCCTTATAGTTTGTAGTTAGTGCGTGCAAAGATAGTGCTTTTTCACGAAACGCCAAAAAAAACGGACAACTTTTTTTGTTGTCCGTTTTTTTTCTACATATCGAAAAAGGGGGTTCTTACGGCAGTGGGAGGTACCAGTTCTTGGTATCCATGAGCAGGGCGCGCAACGACTCGTCGACTTCGCCGGCACGGCGGCTGATGGGGTTGGCAAGGTAGGAAGGATCGCCACGACGCAGGGCCACACGCATGAGGTCATAGAAGCGGTAGCCTTCGAAAGCACCCTCCAGAGCCATCTCATCGATAATCATATCCTCGACAAGAGGAATCTGGTAGTCGACAGAGTCCTGACGCGTGGCCAGCTCAGTGGCAGGTTGCGGCAGCACGTAGTAGGCATTAGCCTGGCTGTCACCGGAACCGCGGGAGTGGATGCCACGGGCATTGGCCTGACGGAACACCAGACGGTCGAACGCGATGAGGTTGCCAGCCTTAGCCTGCTCGGTACTGTCGACATACTCGGAGAAGTACTCCGGGCAGACGCCATACTTCAGCACGACCATAGCCGACTGGGGCAGTCCGAGACGGTTCAGCGCCTCGGCATAACGCAGATAGATCATTGTCAGACGGCTGGTGGGCACACGGTCAGTCCAGATCTTCTTGATGGTCTGGCGATCGGAGTTGTCCTCCGAATACTCATCCTTACCACCCGTGGCGCGCAGCGTGTAGCTACTATACAGACGCAGGTCACCAATCAGCAGGTCATCCATGAGTCCGTCCTTCGGAGCGTAGAGCGTATCCCTACGGACATCGGTTTTGTTCTCGAAGCAGTAGACCTGGTCGGCTGACAGACGGCGCATGGCTGCTGAGGGCTGCAGCTGGAAATAATAGTTCGTCTCACGCGTGGAATTAAAGATGTTCGGCAGGTCGCTGACGACACCATCGAAGACACGCTCCTCCATGGGAATGAAGCTCATCACCTCGTCGGTGCTGGTGACACTATAGCCCGTTGTAGGATAGGTCATATCCGTTGCCGACGACCAGTAAGAACGCGTGGTGTTCATAGGATGCGGGTCGTCCTGATAGGTCAGGAACTCATGATACCACTGGGCGGCTTCCTCATAGCGTCCGGCCCACAGGCAGAGGTCACCAATCAGAGCACGGATAGGAATGAAGAAGAGCTGTGAGTTGAAGTTGTTGATGGTACCGAAGTTTGGCAGCTCCACGCCGACGAGCGGCGTCAGGTCGTCAATGAAGAAGTTGCAGATGCCGGCAATATCGGTATAGTTACCATTGACGGCCTCACGGGCATCCTTCTCGGTCATCAGCGGCTCGGTGACCAGGGGCACACGGCCATAGGCAGTAACGAGCTGCAGGTAGGTCCATGCGCGGTAAGCCTTGACGACGGCATACTCCTGGATGAAGAGACGGCGTCCGCGGCGCTGCATGGACGTGTCGGCATGAGCGATGTAGTAGTTACAGTTGTTGATGACTGCATAGTAGTCGCTCACGGCATTGTACTTATTGTCACCGTTGCGTTCGAAAGCGGCAAGGCGCTTCAGATCGGCCGAGGCTGACTCGGTGGTAGTCATCAGATCGCCACGAGCCTCACCGAGGAGCACGGAACGGTCAGCGATGAGCTGCATCTTGTTAAGGATGCCAAGCACGCTGTAGACAGAGTCCGTAGCGTGGTTCAGGGTATTGTCCTTCTCGTACTCCACCAGGTCGGAGCTTGTCTCGAGCATGTCGGAGCATGACGCGAAGGTCATGCTAATGCACAATGCGCAATGCACAATGCATAATGGACTACGCAGAACTCTCATTAATCTATTTTGTTTCATCTTTCAGTTATTCCGTTATATCGTTATTACGTTATATCATCAATCATTAAGCATTAATCATTGACTACAGGTTAATGTTCACACCCACAGAGAACGAACGGCCCGAGGTGAGCTGGCCACGGTCGATGCCCTGCGTGAGGATGCTACCGTTCATGGCGCAGTCGGGGTCGCTACCCAGATAACGGGTAATGGTGAAGAGGTTCGACGCGTTAGCCCAGACGGTGAAGCCCTGCAGATAGGTGCTCTGCAACGGCAGGTAGTAGCTGAGCGTGACAGACGCCAGACGCAGGTAAGAACCGTCCTCTATCCAACGGTCGCTGAAGCGTGCGTTGCCCATGGGGTCACGGTAGCTGACACGAGGAATGTCGGTCACCTGGCCTTCGGTGGTCCAGCGGCGGTTCACGGCCGTCGTCTGGTTCATGAAGAGGTAGCCGCCCTCGAGCAGTGAGCGCTGGTAGTTATAAACATCGTTGCCGAGGGAGTAGTTGAATACTGCCTGCAGGGTAATGTTCTTCCAGTTGAAGTTGGTGAAGATGTTTCCGTAGATATCGGGATTCGGGTCACCGATGATGTCACGGTCGGCATCGTTGATCTCACCGTTTTGATCAAGGTCGATAAAGTTCATGTCGCCGGCAGAGAAGTAGGCCTTGTCGCCGTTGTTACGCACAATGTACTTGCCATCCTTTTCAGCATCAGCCGAAGAAGCATAGACGCCATTGGTGCGGTAACCGTAGAACACGCCGACAGGCTGGTCCACCTGTGTGCGGATGCTGGCATTGTAGACGGTAGTCTCAAAGGGAGCATCATTGTCGGGCAGAGCCGTCACACGGTTCTTGTAGTGTCCGACAGAAGCACCCATCTCCCAGCGGAAGTTACGCAGGTTGAGCACCTTCACACGGGCACTGACGTCGAAGCCGTCGTTCTGCAGGCTACCATCGTTGGTCCAGCTCTGCTGCAGACCGCTGGTCCATGCCAGCTGGCTCAGAGCAAGGAGGTTCGATGTCCAGCTGCGGAAGACATTCAGACGAACGTTCAGGCGGTTGTCCATGAAGTTACCCTCAAAGCCTGCCGTCAGACGGCGTGTCGTCTCCCACTGCAGCTCGGTGTTACTGACATTGCCGAGGGAGAGGCCCGTAGCCTGG
>Ga0265300_10001945_pt1 | contig 18590 bp, 19 predicted proteins | sample AusTroGonzalo_MG_FD_193482 | JGI IMG/M metagenome (GOLD analysis project Ga0265300, IMG submission 193482) | Bovine rumen microbial communities from tropical cattle in Woodstock, Queensland, Australia - Gonzalo_03 | ecosystem: Host-associated > Mammals > Digestive system > Stomach > Rumen ...
TTCTCACTCTCCGCTGTCAGCAGAGTCAGGATCAGTGCCATACCCAGATAAATTGCGATAGCCTTTTTCATATCTTCAGAATCTATAAGGATTACCCATTTGCATAACTACCTCACCGTCATCACACGGCATATCCGTACCCTTCACCTGCTTCTTATGGAAGGTGCAGAACCCATAATCATAGAACTTGCAGCGGTAGCATTCAGTAGGCTTGGAAGCCAGAGAGAGAAGAACCAGCATCATCAGGATGCCTCCAATCACGAATAGTCCAACAATAACAATTATTGCAACCATAATCTTGATGAATTAGTTAATAATTAGTACTTTTGCCCTCCGTTTGCACTCTCGTTTGTGTTTCGTTTGTGCATCGGTTGTGCAAATATAAGCAGAATATTAGCAACTGCAAATATTTTTGCTAATTTTTTATCAATATGGGCAAAATTGACTTAAAATCCTTCCGGAAGGAAAACAATCTAAGCCAGGTAGAACTGGCTGAATACCTGGGAGTACAGCAAGGATTTATCTCGCAGATCGAGAAGGGAGACCGGAATCTGCCGGCAGATCTTTTAGATAAAATTCTGCAAAATGCAGACTGGGATACAAGTCTCCTGACTCCGGAGCAAAAACAGAAGGATGCAGAATTGATAGCCGCTCTCAAGGAAACCATAAGCGCCCAGAGAGAGACCATAGAATATCAGAAGGAGATAATAGAAACTCTGAGAATGGGGGGGATAGCTCTTCCTGCAAAGGATACTGGTACTGTCTATTCCCATTCACAGAAGTGATAGAGGCATGATGTCGCTGCGACAAAATTGCGACAAAACGGCTCAAAATGGGCCAGAATTGATTTTGTAATATATTGGAAAAGAATGATTTATAAAAAGCCGGAACCGGCACGCGAATCCTTCCTCCGCAACAAAACGGAGTCAGATGCACTCAGTATCAGTAAGATAGAGCATCGAAAAGCCGTTTCACTGCGACAAAATTGTGACACGTTTCTTTCTGGGGATGATAGTCTCCGGAAAGAAAAAAAAATGTCTTATCAAAATTCCGCGCACGCACGTATTAGGCAGTATTCTCTGCCGCAGTTATCCACTGGAAAGTGTTGGTACATAACTTTTAACGCCTTTGATCCTGAGATAGGGAAGATGAGGCGCAAACGCCTCCGAGTATCACCCAAAATCAAAAAGACTGCAGACCGCCGCCGGTATGCACAGGATGTCATGCAGCGCCTCACTGAGCAGCTTCAGAACGGATGGAATCCCTGGATCTGCTACCAGTCACCGGACACCTTCACCACCTGGGCCGATGCATGTGACAATTACCGCAGCACACTGGGCCGCCTCAAGGCGGATGGATGTCTGAAGGAGAAAACCATATACGGCTACCTGCGTATGCTCGATGCCTTCTGTTCCTGGGCCAAGGATGAGAAGCTGCATTACACCTTCCAGTTTGACCGCCGCCTGCTCAGCCGTTTCATTGACTGGATCTGGCTGGATCAGGGACGTTCCATACGTACCAGGAATAATTACGTCACCTGGCTCAAGATATTCAGCAAGTGGATGCTCAGCAAGGAATATATAGAGCTGGATGCCGCCGATGGCCTTCAGCTGTTCGGTGGTAAGGCCCAGAGCGGTAAGAACCGTACCATCATACCGGCAGAAGCCATGCAGCGCCTACGCACCTACTGCCAGGAGCAGAACCCACACTTTCTGCTGGCCTGTTACGTGCTATACTACTGCCTCATCCGGCCAAATGAGATGAGTTACATCCAGCTGAAGCATATATCCGTAGAGAGAGGTACTATATACATTCCGGACTACAGCAGCAAGAACGGCAAAGGAGCCACGGTTACGCTGCCTGATCAGGTGATACGTCTCATGATCCAGCTCCGGATCTTCGAGCAGCCGGACACATATTACCTCTTCTCGGCCAAATGCATGCCAGGCCGTGAACGGCACACAGCCAAACAGTTCTCAGACTTCTGGGACCATCATATCAGGAAGGATCTCAAGTTCCCCATGGAGTGGAAATTCTACTCTCTGAAGGATACCGGCATCACAGATCTGATAAAAGATAACACGGATCTGCTATCGGTACGTAACCAGGCACGTCATCACAGCCTGCTTATGACGGACATCTACACACCTCATGATATTGCTCAGGCAAATGATATCATCCGGCACCGCTCCGGCGTTTTCTAGACAGAATGTGCCGGCCTCACGGTCAGCACACTCCCAGACGCAAGATTACAATTTAATCCGGCGTTTTATGAAACAGACTACCGCATATATGATAATGATGATGAATGTCAAGTCTCCCAGTCCCATCTGCAGCTGCTGCCACCTGTTGAGCTTGGCCGGTACTTCCTTGTATACCGGAACAGGATACGGAATACTATCCTGCTTAACCTTGATTAGGGAGTCTATGATATTCTGCAGATACTTCTCATAGGTATAGTCACGCTCATAGTGCCAGTGCTCTATACGCTGTATGGAATCCTTATATATTATAATGGTGGAATCCTTCACCTCACGCTCATGATAGACGGTATTGGTAGTGGTGTTCTGATGAGACACGCTGGTGCTGTCTGAATGAGTCTCCACCGGAGGCTCACCCAGATAACCGGTACTGCGGCAGCTGGCCAGCAGCATAACGGCCATAAGTATGAAGATAAGACGTCTCATATAACCACCTCCACTCTATTATTGAACCCATACGGCTCTATGAACTTACCTGGTATATTCTGCTGGTCAGATCCATGCCGGTACCAGGTAAGATACCTGGAATGAATAACCATCTCACTCAGCCACATGACACGTGCTGCAGGGAACCACTTATTCAGACTGAAGGATACCAGTACCTGATCCAGACGGTCATATTCGTAGCCGCCGGCCATCATCAGCAGGCCACAGTTGATATTATTCCAGGATTCCACCAGACGGCAGCGCCGGCGTATCATCATGGTCATCTGATACAGGCCGCGGTAGGCTGCAGTATCATAGCCACAGCGCTGCATCAGTTCACGGTGCCATCTGGCACGCTGTGCCGGATAGTTACGGCGAGATATCCAGGTACTGTACTCAGCATCGGCAGTGGCACGGTACGGATGTACCATCAGACTCAGCTCATATCCTCCGTTCACGAACTGGCAGATCAGATCATCCAGGCTCTCATTCACACCTATGCTGCCGTCAATAGAAACTACTATCTCATCCTTGGTATAACGCCACGGATGCCAGCGGATATCCATCACCTTATGGAAATTGCTACCCTGCAGCTCCGGATCATAGATGACCTCCCATGTATCAGACTTCAGATCCGCACGGTCTGTGATAAGCAGGTATCTGGCAAACTGTGATTTCTGCTTAATCTCATGAACCATCTCATAGTTACCTATGATGATGGTCATGACGGTGTATGGTTTAGACAGCCTTGCCATTGTCATATACCCATAATACATTGGGAGCCAGACCAGCATTCTCACCTATGTCGAGATGGATATAAGTAGGAGCTATGCCTATCCTGGTTACACCCACCTTAATGGCTGCCATTATTATCTTCCAGCGGTTAGCCGGTTTAGTGCAGCGGATATCGGCTGCTAGACCATAGGTATGCGCACCTTTTCCGGAGCGCCCTTTAGACAGGTCATGCTCCTTGGAGCGGTAAACACATACTACTACCAGAGGAATGCCGGCTTCACGGCGTACATCATCCAGAACTTTAAGAAAAACAGGATGGACGTCCTGCATGCTGCACGGAGGCGTGCAGTTCTGAAACTCCTTCTCCACAAAGAACTCCGGCTTATACGCCGTATACATTGGGCAGAACATGCCCTCCTTAAAAGAGCATACGCCCTTACCGCGGTAAGCACATACGGTGCTGCCGCAACTGTTTTCTAATTTTCTTACGTCTATCATATCGGTATATATTGTTTCCAGTATGAATCATAATAACCCAGGTCCCATGGCCGATGACAGAACATCGGAAGCTGGTGATGCAGCAGCTGCTCATACTTCTCCGGATGATGCTCCAGGCTGAAACGTGCAGCCACCTCGTTAGGTGCCATCCTGAGCAGCGGACGGCGCAGCACACAGAAGAACACATCCTCCGGATGATATTCAGTGCTTCTGGGACCATAACAGCGGCACACCTTGATGAAGGTCTTTACACGGCGCAGGGATACGCCACCGTTACCTATCAGAGGCCGCTCAAACTTCCATGCACCTACTATAATGGGAGCACCTATGTAGTCATAGTTCAGATTCATGAACTCATCCAGGTCATCACGGAACACCCATCCGTCATGCTGCATGATAAGCATGTAATCATAACCAGCCAGCGCCTCATAGAGTTCCGGACGGCAGCACAGTTCTGAATAGCTCTTACGGCCAGTAAAGAACCTACGCGGAGCCTCCATCACTCCTGCAGAAGGATAGGCACTCAGATCCATTCCTTCCGGAGCCAGGAAATACACCTCATGCCTGGGATGCAGCACCTTCAGCGTCTGCTCTATGCTGAGCAGATCCGTCCTGGATGGCTGTGTCTTATAGACAGGTATGATTACGGCGCAGGTCATTTATTCTCCTCTTCCTCCTGTTCTTGTTCACGCTTGCGCAGACCACGCTTGTAAGAGTAATCAATACCAATAATAGAACCGGCAAAGGTCAGAATCTCACCGAATGCCGTCAGAACTGTAGGATCTATTACTCCAGCTGGATTAACTACGAATCCAGCTGCAACCAATAAGCATCCGAAGATGCACATGCATGAAGCCAGGCGAAGCTGGCCTTTTGTACTCAATTTCATAGGCCGTTAAAAACTGAAACAAAATTATCAGCAAGTGGTACCCATATAAAGGACAAGCCATCCGGATGATTCCGGATGGCCTGCCTCCAATCAAACCAAATAAACCCTATTCCTCTTCACTCTTCTTCCCCAAATGAAAAAGCCATTCGTAGAACTTCTTGATGGCAGGTATGTCATAGAATCCGTTACTAACCAGACCTACACACACACCCTGGATCAGCACATATAACCAGGCCGGCTCACCCAGTGAAGGCAGTATGCCGATGGCCCATGCAGCAAAGGTCAGACCTATGGCCACCAGCCATGATATCACCTGCTTCAGCCAGCCGGTCTTGACATTAAACAACTTGATCAGAGCAGCAGCTGCTGCACTCACTACCGCTACTATAGCGGCAAATAAAGTCCAATAATTTTCCAACATAGCACTTAACTATTAATATTATTAAAATGGTCCAATTACCACGCACCAGTATTTAGGACCGGAACCCATATATATGGATGTAGACACACATTTAAGAACCAGTTCTTGACCGCAGTGCAGTGTATACGTTTTACCGCTGGTACTTCTCTCTCCAGTCTTATTGTTATAACTGTGATCAGGGATGTATACGCTTAACACAGAGTTTGGATTATAATTATATGGTGACATAGCTATGCGAAGCTCAACGCCATTATAGGATGTAGCAGCAGTTGGAACATTCACATACCCATGATAGGATGTGTTAACCACATTAGCCCAAAACACATAACATGAGTAAGAGCTAACTGGATTGCCTATATAATATGTATAAGATTCACTGGATTCCAGCTGAACCGTATGATAGGGAGACACTATACCTCCATTAAAGGTACCCTTTGCAGCATCAAGTTTACCTCCGAACTCGCTATCACCGTCAAACACGGCCTTATTTCCATATACAGAGCCATCCTTCTTGACACGGAACGGAGCGCTGGAAGGTGTGGCACCACCTGCCCAGATAGGCCATTCACCTGCCTCCATACCGGCCTTGACAGCACCATCCTGAATGATGGCTATACGCTGTGACTGAGAGAAGTTTATGACGGCATTAGCAGCCATGATGAGTGACGTATAGATAGGAGCCATGCTGTTAAGCTGCTGCCAGTAGGTAGTATTAGTCACCGGTATGGTATTGGCTGCAGTAGTGGTATGAGTCTTGATACATACATACGCAGTAAAACCATTGGCAGTAGTGACAGTGACTATATCTATCACACGGATATCACCTGTAAGCGTCTCATTGAAGCGGTAGGTAATGCCACCGGTACCGCCGTTATTCCACTCTGTGACATTGAAAGTGGCACCCTCGGCACCGGTCTTATCAGTCTCGGCACGGCCCCAGGCTGTAGCAAACACACCACGCTCAAGTTTTGGCATACATATCTCCACACCATTGGCGCCGGTAGGCAGACGGAACAGAGCCATATTATTGGTATTTGGCAGCGTACTTTTAACCTTGAAGGAGAAGGTGCAATACTTCCACGCCTCCGTCAGGCTCCAGTTGACGCATCCATCGGTAGGTGATGAAGGACACCTGCTGCCATCTGCTACCTGGATGGCCGCAGTATCAATGAAACTGGGATAAATATATGTCAGCAGCGGATTAGCGTACTGCAGCTGATACCATTCTACCGTCACCGTCTGTCCGGAGACTGCAGAGTTTCCACCATTAGGTTCCTGGAAACAGTATGAACCTATCTGGTATGTACCGGAACTGGGAACAGTGAAGGTCATTGACACCTCTGTGGTAGATGTGCTGGTAATCTTCAGGTAAGGACAGAAGGACCAGTTTGAATTAAACACATATACACGCAGGTCCCTGCCGGCATTAAGAGCTGCACTAGATACGCTACCTCTTACCGTCAGCTTGATGGTGTAATTTGCCTGCAGGTAAATATTGGCCCATCCGAATCCATAATTCGGACTGGTGGTATTAACATCTATCTGACAGGCCCTGCTACGTGCCCAGAAGGAAAGAGTATACCACTGACTGGCTTCTATCTTATTATTGATCACCTGCCTGAAGAAGTTGATGTACTCACTGCTGGTAGGAGGTGCAATACATGCCAGTGAAGCCTCACCCTGAAGCGCATTGGGAGTTACCTCCTTATTGTCTGCAAAGTCAGTGGTATCTGCCGGCTTATCTATGAAGTTGGTTCCTGAGAGCAGATTCTTTCCTGGACTGGTTGGTGCCTGTTGGATCTTGACAGTCTCCGTAGCAATCTCGGTGCCAGACTTGAAGAGATGGAACACCACCTCCGTCCACCACAGACCTATATTGATATTGCCACCGCTATATGATGACTGTGATGATACCACGCCGGCCTCTACATAATGATACTTCATAGTGCAGTCCGATGCAGCCACAGGCAGCGCTGCACCCACCTGCTTCTTAGCTAGGCAGGATATGGTACTCTGAGTCAGAGAGCCATCCTGATACCGCATGATCTGCCTGGTTGACGGCAGCAGAAAATATATCACACCGTCATCACCGGTATCACCCTTACCGCCCTTGACGGCACTGACATGATACCTGGTGCTGGTTGTATTGTCATTATAGGTAGTGATGGTACGGTTCCACTGGTACGGCTTAGCTGTAGTAGGTGCAGCATCATGTGACTCATCCACCCAGCTGCTGATATCTGAAGGATATGACTGGCCGCTGGGAGCCACGCTCTGAGCGGATATGGCGTATGCCTCCACCACAGACGTGATACCCTTAGCGAAGTTACCTATGCATACCGGTTCAGTCACATACTGGTTACCATGGCTGTCACGGCTGATCTCAAAGTTCCACAGATAGGGAGTAGAAGCATCCAGCGTCACAGCTGCTCTACTCGTTTTCCACAGAGAGGTATTGATGGATGGAGTCTCACCGGACACATACAGCTCCGGCCATTTGGTTGCCCAGCTGCCGGACGGATTCTTATCAGGATATCCGCTGATCTGTGAATGATCTGCTGATGCAAATGCAGCATAATACTCCTGCAGGCCGGCATAATACGAACCCTGTCCTATCTGTACCACGCTGTAGGATGTGGCAGTATCACCATCACTGTAGGTCACCACAGTCCTGGTATAAAGCCAATATCCGTCAGTCAGATTGGTAGGGAAGCTACCCCAGTCTGAGGATGGGAAATTCTCCGGAGCAGTATTGGTATTGGCCTTCTGACAATAGGTAACCACACTGCTCTGAATACCCTTACCATCAATACCCAGACGTGACACAGAATAGGCATCTGATGCAGATCCGTCAGAATACTGAATATGGATCCACGTCCAGATATACTTACCGTTATTGGCAGCCGGCACACTGTCCTGCCATCCACTGACAGGATGAACGGTACCACTGTCACTCTGGGCATACTTGATGCTCTGATTCAGGATAGTGATACTGGAGCCGTCCTTGGCATGACGGCGTACCACCGTATGGCCTCTGGCTTGTACCATCAGATATACTGAAGAGCTGTGATGGCTACATCCTTAGCATGAGCACGCCATGCCTGGTATGCAGCATATTCGTCATTATACTCCTGACGCTTCTCCTCACTGATACCGGACTCCGGATCCTGCGCCATGGCATAGTTAGCAGTGAGAGCCTGCACCTGATCTGCTGAATAGCGGTCATTGACTATGGCACTTACCAGGTCAGCCTTGGTACGGCCTTCAGCATCCACATTCACGCAGTCATACAGATTCTCCGGCTGCTCCTCGCCTTCAGGAGCCACATGCGGCTCAAAATCAAAGAACAGGCGGATCAGAACGCCCTCAACGATAACCAGCACGCCGGATGCCGGCAGCTCTGAAAGATTGATTATACTTTTCATATCGGAATAATTTACTCGTCAAAGATATACATGTACTTTCCGTCCCCATAGGACTTACGTTTTACTATCACGTTATCCACAGGGAAGATATGGGCACCTGCCTTCTCCTTCTCACGTGCCTGATCCAGCACGTATTTAATGTTACCGCTACTGGTCAGGAATTTGAACTCTTTACCGGACGCATCCTTACACAGGACTGAGTACCGGTCCTTACGCTCGGCATCGATATCTATGCCAGGCTCAAAGTCTACAACTGTGATAGGAACATTCACTATCTCCATGATGGCCTTGGACGGCACACTGAAAAAGCGCTTTCCGTTACGGAATCCGCTCTCACCTTTTATACCCTTATCTGCAAAACTCATATCATTATCGGTTAACACATTCCATAAATGCCGGCAGTTACCCCACTTGCACCATCCCCAGTAGCTGGCCAGTATCTGCCGTCTGCGTTCAGCATCCTTGGTCTTTACTTTCCTTGCAAAGTTCTTTTTTATGCTTTTCCTGAGCAGGACACGCTCTCTGCTGAACTGATATCCCAGGAAATCAATCCTTCGGCCTTTTTCGTGACCGCTGCCGGCGTCTCTTTTTCTTGCGTTTGCCATTATCATTCACCAGATGTGCGATAGGAGCTACCACCATAGATGCCTTGATGACCAGACCTTCAGCATCAGATATACGTATATACTCATTCAGCTGCGACCAGCATTCCGCTTTGCTGCGTGCCAGGCCCAGAGTATCATCACAGTACATGAGCAGGCACTTGCAGCGCAGCTTCTCCTTCATGTGATGAGCTATAGGACTGGCTACGAATCCGCCCAGAGGCTGGCTTGTGAACGCGCCTATGGTGATCCCTCTTTTCTCGTTTTTCATATTCCTGTTTCAATGCTTCTGATATCTCCGGACCGGAGTCATAACTGAGAATGGTCATCTCCATCAGCTGGATGAAGCGCTCATCCTTGAAATGATGTCTCAGGCGTTTGATGACCAGCTCATGTGGAATGGACTGATAGTATTTCTTGTAGTCTGTTTTCCAGTACCAGGTATATTCCGGATAACGTCTCAGAAACATCTTCAGACGCTTCACTCCGAAGTGAAGGCCCTTACCTGGTATGCATGCAAAAGTGTCATAGATAAGGTTCCGGTAGATATCCTTACCTATGACACGTATGATAGCATGATGCAGGATACGCCACGGATAATAGTTCTGACGTGCTATCTCTCTGGTCTTACCGCTGTCATTATACACCTTCATCATGGAATACTCCACAGGTGGAAAATCCAGCTCCAGAATCATCCGCCGCAGCTCCTGCAGATCCTCTTCTGCATGCTCGTTATGCCGCCGGATATACCTGTTCTTGCGGACCTTTCCGCTCTGAGCTTCCAGATCCGCCTTACGCAGATTATCCATATCGGCTATCTGTTCAATGAGATATCCTCTTCTTTTTGTCATAAGCCATACTGTCTTATTCAGACCTGATAATATCATCCATGCCTCTTGCATTGGATGACCGCCTGGAGCTTTCGAGAATGAACCTACCAGCACCACTTGCCGCCATGCAACGGCCTTTCCGCGATCCGTGTTCTGACATCCCGGACGTTAATCCGGATACGATGCACTACTAGGTGCATGGTCAAGGCTGAGGAAGTGTATCAGAATTTTAATCCTATGTATGGCGAGAGCCGATATTCACATTCGAGTTCGAGAAGGCGTTATTCGAGTTCACGTAAGCGAGACCGCAGTTCGCACCGTTATTCGCATTACCGCCCAGAAGAACCAGCTCTTACTTCCTCCTGCCTACCTCCGGACGGCCTTACGGCCTCCGGAGGATTTGCCAGAAGATATCAGAATGTCAAACTACGCTGTGGCCAGATCATGACCATTCACTATCTCTATATCACCATAATATGCAAGGCGAGAGCCGAAATGCACATACGAGCCCGAGAAGGCGTCATGCGAGTCCACGCAAGCGAGACCGCAGGGCGCCCCGTCAGACGCACCACCGCCCAGAAGAACCAGCTGGCCTGTGGTATTCGCCCAGGAGTAGTCACACCAGTAAGATGAGCTGCCACCTCCGGTCAGATTCGATGGGAACAGATCAAAGAACTCACCCAGGATCTCACGGACAATATAATTCGAGCTGGTGAGTCTGGTGAATTGACGGTAATCACCTGCAGGATGAGAGGTAAGTTCTGAAGATGAAGGTAGACGGTTACCCTGGTATACAAACACCTCAGTGCCATCCTGATCAGAGTTACCGGAGTTACCGCAGTATACGCCCTGCAGCATCTGCCACATCAGAGCATACGGATCCTCCACACCCAGCACACTGACATGACAGGCATCCTGTACTGCAGTACCGCCGCTGGTGGTCCATGACTTATCCACCTTACCGAATCCGTCACCCAGGGACTTGGTTTCACCCAGAGGCCATGACAGCGGAGTGGTATAGTCAGAGCTGTTGTTACTACCGGTGATACCGTTACCCAACATAGCCTGGATATTGGGATTACCATACTCTGAGAGAGCCATCATCATAAGCCAGCGCATGTGATCATAAGACATCAGGCCGAACTTCGCGCCATTGGCCTGAGCTGCAGTCCAGAACTCGTTGATGGTCTTGCTGCCGGTAGGAGCCACGCCGGAACGTGATACCAGTGCTCCGCTCTGAACCGAACCCAGGTAAGCACCCAGATTGACGGCCTCGATGTAATGGCCACCGATAGGCAGCATTGACATCCACAGATATGGGATACTGGTTACAGAATCAATCTTAACCAGGTAATAAAGCCTGGGAGCATGAACTATGACATGGCCGATGGACTCATCCAGTGTGGTACCATCAGCATACACGCCTGAGTTACTTACAGACAGCTTGGCTGCCTTACCGTTATTCTTGAGCAGGTAACGGCCAGTCATAGCCTTATACTGTGCCCACATGTCGAGATTACCCACGCGGCCCCATGCCGGTGATGACTGTGTAGCCTGTTTGATAGGCACACCCCATGCCACCTCTCTCAGCAGCTCCTCATTACCTTCATTGATTGCATTCATCAGGTTATCCAGGGAGATACGGCGGATGGCACCGTCCACCTCGATAAGGATGTAGTTACTTCGTAACATTGACTGCACGGTTTGTGCAGTAGCCAGATTCTTTTTTGCCATAGTGTAATTATGTTAGTGATGTGAAACTTGCGTCTACCAGGACCACTACATCATGATACGAACCATCCTGCTGATCCGTATGATCGGTAGTGACCTGAATTGATGAGGATGAGGATGTGGCCAGCTGCGTCCATGTGACACCATCCATCAGAGTGAACACCCATGTCACGCTGGAGGGAGTAAGCTCAGCACCAGTGCTGGCACGTATGATACGTGCAGCCACGGTGACAGGCTTATTTACATCCACCTCCTTATTGGTTGATGAGATATACGGTACCACTATAATCTCATCCAGAGTATCTATGATTGACACACCGTACCGGTATACATAGTTAGCATCTCCCTGGTTCAGGTAGAACTCAGCTATGATGAGCTGTGCACCATCCACGTCATCCCTGGTGACGGTGATCTCAGAGTATCCGTTCTTGGCACTCCATTCGGTATTACCCTTATACCACTTCACATAGAACGGCACAGCACCGGCTCCGGCCAGCCACAGGTTAGCCACCAGAGTAGCTGTAGTATGAGAAGAGTCCAGCTGCAGTGTGCTGGCTGTCACGAAGCCATAGTATGATGATGCGCCACCCTTCTGGATGACGATATCCACAGACTTAGACATGTTATACTCCACACCGGCCACAGTAGCTATACAGGAGTACAGCAGCGTATCATTGGCTATGTTAGTGGCACTGGCCAGGTTTGCTATGATCTTGATGGCACCGGTCTGTGAGTTGAGCTGGAACTTACCGGTACTGTCCGTAATCCAGTCTCCGGATGTAGCACCATTGAATACCAGCTGCACACCGTTATAACTCCAGCTGTGATTAGAGAGAGATACCAGCAGATTCCTGGTAGTAGATGCATGAGGCGTTACCACCGGCTGATTGGCGGCCTGCGTCCAGTCCGGAGAGACTGATACAGGTGAGGTCTGATCATCTACCGCCTGGAACAGCGGCTTACCGTTACCTTCCAGAGTCAGGAAGATACTGTCACCGTTACGCATACGCTTAACGGTGAGAGATGCTTGTGCAGAATAATTTTCACTCATTTCGTATTGAATTTTTTCTTGATTTTTGCAATAGGATAGACTCTGCCACCCAGATGACTGGCACGCTGTGCCAAGGTATCACCTGGCACGGATGATGACATCACCTCCTTCTCGTTCAGGACGATATCACTCTCATTCATCAGGTGATGATGCACCGAGAATCCGGCATTCTCGGCAGCACTTATCGGACAAACCACATACTTCATATCAGTTAAATATTAAGTCATTACCGTTCTCATCTGTGAGAATATTGGCATCCTCATCGATAGCCACGCTGTATGCCGGCTTCTGGATGGCTGTGGTATATATATCCAGCCAGTCATCAGTAGCCAGTTGTCCCACACCGGTCTTGGCCAGCTGGAACTCAGTAGTGCCACCCTCGTTATGAGTCACATTAGTCAGATAGGCGCTATCCGTTTTCCATACTATCTCAATGATCGATGCCGGACAATCCACTATCTTACCCTCAGAATCCACCTGAGCCTCATCAAAACGCTCCGTCTGACCATAGATGATGGGACTGTCATTGGTAGGCTCACAGGTGAATGACTGATACACGCGGCTCACGCTGAACTGCACCCTGGAGATCTCCGTTCCATCCACCTTGAACAGCAGTATATAGTTATCCTTCTCGATCAGGCGCAGATCCAGGACTACGGCAGATGTAGAGATGGATACCACCTCATCATCAGCTGCAGTCAGTTCCGTCAGAGAGCTGGTATTCACCACGCGGTACAGCTGGACCGTGAAACCGGATGTCTGACGTACACCACCCTTATACACCTGGAATGCTATGGTACGCTCATACTCGTTACCATCCCTGGCTGCAGCTTCACCGGCAGCAGATGCCGATATCAGGCCCTGTGCCACCTTATAGTCATACAGGTGCAGCTTATCCAGGAACGGATTATACATGATGCTCTTATCGGCAGACAGTGATGCAGACCATGAGTCCACAGACTTATCAATGGTAGACAGGATGATCTCATCCGTCACTATAGGTATATTCACACCCAGACGGTTATCAGCCAGGACTGCCTCAAAATGCAGAGATATACGCTCTGACGGAGCCACGTTACGTGTGATGATCAGACTGCCACGTGTAGCACCTACCTGGTCAATCTGGTACTTACCGCTCCAGCTGGCAATAGTAGATATATCCACACCATTGGCATACCAGTGCATATCAGTCAGAGCATGATTGGCATGCGGATCTGGCCATGATCCGTCAGTGGCATTGGCCGTGATAATGGGACGTATCACAGTAGGTGACGCATAACGGTCCGGCTCATACTCGGCAGCCTCACTGTCATACACCTGAGTCACCGGACTATAGGCGCTGTCACATGCTACCGCGATACTCACGCTCAGCGGCGCAAACTCTCTTCTTATACGTTTTCTCGAAGTCTCCATATCATATTGTTATTACTGCCTGTGCAGATTGTGAATTGATATATGCCGTAATGGTGAACAGTGTGCTCAGTACGCTGGCTACAGTAGACAGGTCATTATCCTGAGCTGTGAAGCTGATGACTATGCTGCCAGCAAACTCCTGCACCTTGGTCTTATTCTGCCAGGCTGCATCAGCTGCTGCATCACCGCTGTCACGTACTATCTGCCACAGAGTCACCTGATCAGTCACATCCTCATACATGCCCTTCCATACACGGCAGGTCACCGTCATGGTCTCACCGTATGCCAGGAAGTTGTCACCATTGGTATCTATCTCGATACGCAGCGGCAGTTCCTCGAACTGCTGTATGGTACCTGACATATATATGTTATTAAGGTATGCCGAGTATCCGGACATCTGCAGGCCGAATATGTTCAGGTTACTCAGATCACCGAACTGCGCCTTAATCATACCGGATGTAAACTCCCAGTCATTGACACCACCCAGATAACGCTCATAGGTTCTGGTAGAGTAACGGCTGGTCTGTCTGGCCGTATTGGTAAAGTTACCGTATCCCACGAAATGCATCATGGCCGTAGGATGTATCTGGGACTGCCATCTGGCAGATATGCCACGCAGCACATAACGGAATCTACTGCAGCGCTCATCCAGGATCTCAGTGATACGGAAATATGAAGTGGCAAAACCACAGAAGGTGAAATTACCACGGCTGTCATCGGTGGTGGTATCTGCGTTATCAGCTGCCGTCAGATGATGATAAATACCCATACAGATATCATCCTCCGCCACGGTTCCTATCTCACCATCCTCCAGATGCAGAGTGATGGTACCGGTAGCCAGCGGATTACCCAGGATATCCGTATCTACCACCACGCTCTCAATGATACCGCCACCTGGAGCATTCCATTTATTACCTATCTCTACCGATACGCGGTTATAACGAAGCTCAGGCACCTCAAGGAATGAGCGCAGACGCATACTCTCCAGCTCGGCATTAGCCTGGCCATCGATATATCCGCCCTGACCGGTCATACCTGCCTGGTAGGTGCCGAACTTGATGCCATCAAGGAAGTTGATAAGGCCCTGAGCGGTATCCTCTATGTCACGGCGCAGACGTTTATTGACGTCTGACATATAGGCCATCTCGTTATCTCCATAGGATACGTTCTCACCCTGGTTCTGGTGGAACTGATCCAGGACAGCCTTATTCTCATGTACGTGTGAAGTAGGAAGGATGATCTGATAGATCCAATCCTTGAACTCTCCCAGTGACAGCTTACGCCATGACTGGTAGAACGGAGTCTGTACCAGGAACAGCAGACTGTCATCCAGCTCTGCCTCCGGAAAATCCGCTATCCTAGGCGGTAAAAAAAAAAGTTCGCCGTCCGGTGACTCTACCTCTATAGGTTCACCTTCATTACTTACTCGATCTACGTTAAGCAGCGTGCCATCCTCGGCCAGCACGAAATTGAAGGTACATCCGGATGAGACATCCTCATCAGATATATCCATGGTCGATGCATCCAGTACGATTGACTCCATGCCGGCGGCAGTCAGTATCCAGTGGTGGTCCGATGAGAAGAAATCCCATAGCCATGCCGCCATCTGACGGCTCACCAGACCGGTATGCTGGCTGTAACGGCGAGACTGATCTGCCGATATATCCACTATGCTGTCACCCTGTGTGCCACTCTCACGCTCGAAACTGGGCACCAGATGCTGGGCACCTGTGAAGATGAACGTATCAATGCCGCCCAGAGAGTTCACACAGCAGAAACAGTGCTCATCACCATGGTAGGGAGAGAATACATAACGCTGGATATAAGTGAGTCTCGTACCGGAACCGTTCTCTACCCATACATCCACCAGGCCATACAGATCATCAGCATCATAACCGGTAGCCTGAGCAAAGATATGACTCATAGCCACGTTATAGGTCATCAGCTTTCCGGCAGTGCCGCTGTAGAGAGTCAGAGTCACCGGATCTCCCACCTTAGGATATATCATAGCCTTGACCGTTCCGGCAGCCTGATGGTAGTAGGTCAGGAACTCCGGAGAGTCATAACCTACGGCCTTGGTCTGCGGCTGCCAGGTCATCCAGTTAGCAGCACAGAAATTAGCCGGAGTCTCGGCTAGCTTACGCACACCTCCGGCAATCACCACGAAGGATGATATCTGGGCACCATCTACGTAATAGGTAACGGTAGCCTTACCTGCAGTCTGCTCAAAACTGTCAGATGAAGGTATGGATATAGACAGGCGCTCAGAGAGAACCTGCATCACATCTACATCCACACGGTTATCAGCATCAGGAGTATAGGTCTCATCCATGATGACCACATCTCCTATCATCAGCTTCAGCGCCACAGATTGTGTGGTGTTAAGTATGAAGTGCTTGACGTTACGAAGCAGACTGAGACTGTCCGGACTCTGTATTACTGTTGCCATGACTTACTTGTTTCTATGCCAAAAGTACGATTACACCCATATAGGTATTGAGACATCAAATTGCAACGGAATCAAACCACTGCCAGTAATGAGTATCCCAATAAGTCTCCGTACTACCACTTATAGGATTCCTTACCCATACCCTCACAGAACGCTGTATTTTATATGCAATCTGACCAAGAGATGTAGGTGCAGGTAGATAGACCGGCGGCAGATCTCCCTGATATGGATCATCAGAATTATAATCAACTTCTATCTGAAATCCTGGATAATCTTCCCATGCCTGAGCCTCAATTGCAAATAGCTCTGAAAGATTTATCTCCCAGCGGTATAGAGTGGCAGGCATCACAGAATCCTGATCATCCACACCGTCAGCAAAATCCTTTACCAGATAGAATGACGCATCCATGCAGCGGATGCTACGGCCTACCTCATACTGCAGAGATTTAGGTATGAGCAGCTGGCCGTCCATGTGTTTCAGCTTATACAGGTCATACTGAAGAATATCCTTGATGGTAAGAATGAGATTGGAACTTACAGATACCTTGTTATTACGCAGCATCTTATTGAACCTATGCCAGTACTGATCATACAGACTCTGACCAAATATCTCATATTTACCTGAGCGGACTGCGCCGGAATCATCTGCAGCCTGTGTGGTGCCATACCTGTAAGTGCCAGCTGCTGCCATGCCTCCATAGTCTACTACGATTATATCCTGATCAGTATTCTCCTCCTTCTCATTGATACCGGTACGGCAGTTAACACGGTCACCAATATACGGCATCAGCATTCCGGAGTGGAATACCATAGGAGGCATCTTATCCGCAGCATTCTCATCCACACTCTGATCACTGTTATGCCGGTCATAAGTAAAGTATGATGATCCTACACGCTCCTTCACGTATGCAGGATTAAAATTACCATGAGCCACATCTCGCTTGATGATATAGTAATCTCCTGTACTCTTACGCCGTACCAGACCATCCGGCATGCTGCCGTAGGAATTAAACTGCTGTTCCGTCACATCAGCACAGCTGCCATACTTCTCTATCAGCGCCTCCAGAGTCTCAGTAGCAGGACTGGCACCATCTAGTGATGTGTCTGACTTGAGGATCACACGGCTGGACGGAGAGTATTGATACGTCATATCTCCCAGACGCTTACTACTGATATCCATATCCGGTGTTCCGGACAGTATGGATTCCATCAGCACCACCTGAGCCTTCATAGTGGATGAGTTGACATCCACCACGGCATTGAATTTCTTCTGCAGCCAGGTCAGGAACTCTCCCACCTTACAGGAAGGCAGCAGGTCTGCTATATGCACGGTGCCAGAGCAAATGGCATCCGAGCAGTTATGAACCAGTACCAGGTTCTTCAGACGGTTATCTGTCTGGAAGCAGTTAGCTGTGAGAGTAAAACCACACTTCTTGATGATACGGCGGATAGCCTCATACAGGAAAAAGAACGGAGCTATGCCGTATCCCTCCGGCACAGCTACATAGACATCACCTTCACGGACCTCCCTGGCCGCATAATTCAGGCTCCAGATAGGATGACCGCTCTCTATCAGAGGCTCATTGTTTATCTGATATCCGTCATCATCCTTCTCCACGGCCACAGGGAACACGCAGAATCCATTGGCGCCGTTCAATATATATACGGTCTGGAAATACAAACCCCAATCATGGGCAGTATTATAGTTTGTCAGCACCTCATCTGCCATCAGTTCCTTGATCTCCTTATCCTTGAACTTGGCATACAGATCGGAGTTCTCCAGAGCTATAGAGCAGGTTATGCCATGCTCCGTAGCGCTATCTACCACCAGTGTGCCACGCTTCTGGAAGATACCATGC
>Ga0265300_10001946_pt1 | contig 18578 bp, 3 predicted proteins | sample AusTroGonzalo_MG_FD_193482 | JGI IMG/M metagenome (GOLD analysis project Ga0265300, IMG submission 193482) | Bovine rumen microbial communities from tropical cattle in Woodstock, Queensland, Australia - Gonzalo_03 | ecosystem: Host-associated > Mammals > Digestive system > Stomach > Rumen ...
TGGTCACAGTTGCGACAGTGTGGTAACGATGACCCTGAAGGTGGGTGACTACACACGAGTCACTATTTATAAAGACATTTGTGATGGAGATAGCTACAGCTTTGACGGCAAGTTACTGACGGTAACAGGCACATATTACGATACTGTACCAAGAATCGGAGCGTGCGACAGTATAACAGAGTTGTATCTGACAGTGAACCCGATCGGTCACACGTCCGTGACGGTTGACACCTGTGACTGGTATGAGTGGAACGGTACAACTTATACGATTTCAGGTGACTATACATTCAGTCATCTTGATGCTCACGGATGCACGCAGGTCGACACGTTGCACCTGACATTGGGGAAGAGCAATACTGGAGATACCATCGCATTTGCCAACTATTCCTTCGATTGGTATGAGCATGTGGGTATTACAACCAGTGGTGATTACACGCATACTTTCACCAATGTAAGCGGTTGCGATAGTGTGGTAACCTTGCATTTGACGTTGAATATAACTACTTATGGCGACACGACGGCCGTAGTTTGCGATTCATTCGCATGGCATGGTGTGACGTACACGTCAACACCGTTGATAGCCCCGAAATACACTATTGTGGGCGGTAACCAATATGGCTGTGACTCAGTGGTGACGTTATTGTTGACAGTGAACAAGAGCACCACAAGCGATACCATAGCTACGGTTTGCGATAGCATTAAGTGGTATGGAGTGACTTACACTGCCTCGGGCGATTACATCCATACCTTGACTAATGCTGTGGGTTGCGATAGCGTGCGAACCCTGCATCTGACAGTGAACAAAAGTACCACAGGGATAGATGAGCATATTGTTTGCGACAGTTTGCGATGGATAGACGGTAACTTGTACACGGCAAGTACCAACACTCCGACTTTCATGCTGACGAATGCAGCGGGCTGCGATAGTTTGGTAACCTTGCATCTGACAGTGAATAAGAGCTATAATCAGTCTGAAAATCTTGTCATTTGTCAGAATGATTTGCCGTATAGTTGGCGAGACACAATCTTCCAGACAGGTTCTGTGACAGGTAATTATGTGTTCCATAGACATACTGTTCATGGTTGTGACTCAACGGTGACCCTCCATTTGGTGGTGAACTCTGTAATTAACATGACAGTGTTAGACACGGTTTGTGATGATGCATTTCCATATACATGGCGAGATACAACCTTCCTCTATGGAACCGTGTCAGGCGATTATGTTTTCCATAGAGTGTCTGTCAGTGGTTGTGACTCTATCGTCACCTTGTCATTGACCATTGGTCATAATTCGGTGAGTGTGACAGCTGCTACCGATGAGATTTGTAATAATGACGGTACCATCACCGTTTCTTCAACAGGTAAAAATCCTGTTCAATATAGCCTTGATGGTATAACCTTCCAAAGTTCCAATATTTTTAAAAATCTTGGAGATAAATCCTACACAATTACCGCCAAGGATGCCAATGGTTGTATGGCAACGACCTCGGTTACTATTGCGCCAGCGGTAATTCCTACGTTAAGTATTACTTGTCCTCCTGATGTTTATGACACGCTGAATTTCGGTGAAAGTGTCATAAAGATTGCTCCAGATGTATTAGGCACGCCTACAGCATCCCATTCATTGAGCTGGCCATTCTCTATTGCCAATAATGCGCCTTCCGACAGTTTATATGCAGAAGGTATGAAAGAGGTAACATGGGTAATGACCGATTCAGTTTGTGGTTATAAGGAATCCTGCAAACAACGCGTATTCATTGCCTTCCCGACCTGTCCTGATGCTGTTGATTGCGAGGGCCATGTGTATCACGGTGTTCGTATAGGTTGTGATTGCTGGACACAACGTAATTTGGAATCAACCTTGTATAGTGATTGTTCGGCTATACCATGTGTTTACAATTACGAAAGCGAGTCACATCCTAATGTTGTGGAGAATGTCAACATTTACGGTCGTCTGTATTGCTATAGTGCGGCTATACGTGACAGTGCTGACAATGGCCATGGGCATATCCAGGGTATTTGTCCTGCAGGATGGTATTTGCCAACCCCGGAGAAATACATGGAACTGAATACCTATGGCGCTTTTGCCTTGAAATCTCCGCTTTATTGGATTCCGTATGGTGGTGACAACAGTACGGGATTCACGGCCTTGCCGGCTGGATTCTATAATGGCGGTCATAACCGTTACGAAGGCTTGCTCGGTGAAACGTATTTCTGGTCAACGAAAAATACCGGTCCGGCCACAGTTGTTTCTGTATTTGAAAGCTTGTTGGATTGTGATGTACTTATTGAATTTCAACCCCAACCTACTGACGGATATAGTGTTCGTTGTATAAAAGAAAAAGAGTAAGCGTATTAATTATTTTGTATATTTGCAAATGATTTTGAAGAATCAAAAAAAAGTAATAACGATGAAACGGCATTTAACTTTCTTATGGATTTTGTTAGTTGCACTTTCCACTAATATATGTCTCGCCCAAGAGGTGACAACCGTTGCCGACGGAACTGCCACGGATACTCGTATCCCTATTTATGGATATAATGCTAATACATCTCAACACCAGCAAGTTATATATCCATCAGAGATGCTTACTGATATGGTTGGCGGTGTTATTTCATCTATGACGTTCTATATGAGCATATTGCCTGACAATCTATGGAATTGTACTTTCACTTTCAGTTTGGGCTCTTCTGACGTTGCTTCATTTCAAAGTGCCGCCTTTTTGCCAACCACAGATATGGTTGAGGTTTATTCTGGTATAGTGCAAATTGATGCGACTGCTGGACTAATGACCATCAATTTCACTCAGCCATATACGTATACTGGAGGTAATCTGTTGCTTGATGTGCAGGGGGCAGAAGACGGAACTATCGCTTCAACTGCTCGGTTCTTGGGAACAGACAGTAATAATGGATCAGTTTATACTTATGTGTTTTTAGGGCAACAGCGGTATACTAGGCTGTCGTTTATCCCGAAAACATCTTTTACATACACTGGTGGCTCCACATGTATGACTCCGACGGATCTTGTTATTGTAGAAGCAAATGCAACGACAGCTACAGTCTCATGGCATCCACGTTCAACAGGGGCACAATATCAAGTTTTCTGCGATACAGCAGGTGCTGATTTGTCAACTGCCGTATGGATTCTGACCTCTGACACTATTTTTACTTTCAATAACTTGGTGCCTAACGCATCGCATGTCGCTTATGTGAGAAGTTATTGTGATGGCGAGACAAGTAGTGTCGCAAGTGTTAGCTTCCATACTGACTGTAATGATGTTATCGATGAATTTCCGTGGTCGGAGGATTTTGAGGATTCATGGACTTTAAGCTATGTGTTTGGACAGCAGAATTCTTCACCTCAGTGTTGGAAGATTTATAATGGCGGTACGACGGAACATTCGGCTGGTAGTGGTGCCTTTTATTGGAAAGTCAACACCAATCCTTCTCAAGTTCATTCGGGACAGCATTCTGCAGTATGCTATACAGACTATGCTTTGGCAAGACATAACGATTGGTTGGTGTCTCCTATGTTCAATTTGACAGGTGAGCAGAAAGTGTCTTTCTATGTGCAGAATCATGTCGAAAACACCTCAAAAGTGGATGAGATTTCTGTATGGATATCGGAAGAAAATGCGGTCTTGCATGCTCCAGTAAGCGATACCGCCGCTTTGCCGGGATTCACACAATTGTTTCAAACGGAGATACCTATCGGCGAATTTCAAGCTTATGAGGTGTCTTTGGCAGGCTATAGTGGTCATCGGTATATTGCTTTTGTGAGAAGAAATCAACCGAATGCAGGTTGGTACTTATGCTTGGATGATGTGACTATAGAGAATATTCCCCCATGTGCTGAGCCTGTCAATTTGAGTGCTGCTTCATCTGCATTCGAAGCACAGCTTACATGGGAAGGCGGGGCCGAACATTATAACCTGTACTACAAACAGGTGTCCGATGCGGAGTATATTGTTGTTCCTAATATCAGTTTGAACAATGATAGCGTTTATACTTTGTCGGGTCTGACTCCCGCTACCGCTTATCAATGGTATGTAGAGGCTATATGTAATGATCAGAGCCTGATGACGAGTGAGGTTTCCGCGTTCAATACGGCATGTATCCTTATTTCCAATGTGCCGCGGATGTGGGATTTTGAAAGCAATAATTATGGAGGAACTCCTACTCGTCCGTTGCCCGCTTGTTGGGAGCGAAAAGGTAGTTTGACCTATCCTTACGTGTATGATAACCAATATGTCGCTTATAGTGGCCATGCTTGTTTGCATAGTGGTGACGAGGTCGCTAATGCGATGGTCGTTTTGCCTCAAATAGACGTGACTGTTTTGCCTATCAATACGCTCCAAGTCAGATTCTTTGCAAAGTTTCTCCGGGGATCAGGTGCAAGTATTGATGTGGGACTGATGAGTAATCTAACGGATATTTCTACTTTTGTACCGGTCTATACTATTCAGAACTTGTCTTCTGATTTTATAGAGTATCAGGTTACTTTTGCACATACGTCATCCGATGCGTCATATATCGTGATACGTATGAATCCCCATGATGGAGATTTATACCTGGATGACCTTGTGTTGGAAGAGATTCCGGATTGTGGCCGTCCGACCAGTCTTAGATGTACCAATATCACCTCCAATAGCGCAACCATCAGCTGGTCTTCGAGTACATCGGAGAATGTGGTTTATTATCAGCAGGCTGGTAGTGCCGCTTTTGTGGCGACAGAGGACAGTCCTATTATGGGAACTTCATATACATTCAACGATCTTTTGCCTAATACACAATATAGTGTTTATGTGTCTTCTCTCTGTATGGATGGCACAGAAATAGCCTCTTCTGTACTTACGTTCACTTCAGATTGTATAGCAATGAATACTATTCCTTACACTTGGGATTTTGAGAGCAATAACACTTCAGGTGTTGCGGCTTATCCTATGCAGGTTTGTTGGAATCGTTTGAATGCTGCGGCCACTTCTTTGTATGTTTCCAATGTTTCAGTGATGGCTCATAATGGGTCACATTGTATGTACAGTATATATCCTAACGATTATTTGTTGGTGATGCCGACGATAGATACTGAAGTGTTGTCCTTGAATGATTTGCAACTTGGTTTCTATGCCAAAACCAATTATGGACGAGTTGCTACTTTAGAGGTGGGTGTTATCACAGATCCGTCCGATCCCTCTACCTTCGAAAGTATTGAGACATTCTCGTTGACGATAAATTATCAGTTGTATGAAGTGGTGTTTAGCCGCTATATGGGCCATGCAAATCATCTGGCTTTCCGTTTGAACTCTACCAGCGATTATATTGTGATTGATGATGTGACACTGGCTGCAGCCCCGCCTTGTCCTAGACCATCGGATTTTCGTTGTGTCAGTACGAGTGCTAATGCTGTTGCACTGACTTGGGAGCCTGGCAGTGATGAGGAATATTGGGATTTAGTATACGTACCGCATGGTTTCGATCCCAATACCGCTTCCACAGTTTTGATGCTTGATTCCAATAGTGCCTATATTTACGATTTGATGAGTTCGTCAATTTATGACTTTTATGTCCGTGCCAATTGTGGAGAAGAGGATGGTGTCAGTGGATGGTTGGGATTGTATAATGTTATACCAGGCAGCTACTTAATGAAAAAACAGGGGGTAGATACCCTATATACGTGTGGAGCGGTTATTTACGATGATGGAGGCCCAGATGGAAATTATTCCAGCAATTGTGATGCGTATTTAATTATTTATCCCGACGAAGAAAATAGTTTTGTGGAAATCAGTGGCCTTTTGACGGCAGAAAGTAGTTATTGGGATTATTTGGTGGTTTATGATGGTGCGGGTACAGGAAGGGAGCTATATAGATCCATGCAAGACGGTTCCGCAACCATAGCCATACCATCGATTACCTCCACTATAGGTCCTCTGACCTTGCATTTCCATTCTGATTTTTCTATGCAGGATAGGGGTTTTGTCATTTACACGACATGTGTATCATGCGTAGCTCCAAATCCAGTTGTAACTTCGGTGGGTATGGACAGCGTGGCGTTATCGTGGACAGCGTCAGATGTATTGTCCTATGAATTGGTGTGCGGACCAGTGGGATTTAATCCTGATGTAGCCCCGGCAATCACCATAACGGGTGCATCCTCTTATACTATCTCCAATTTAGCTCCGGATACGACATTGGAAGTCCGTGTCAGGGCTCGTTGTGACGAAAGCTATTACAGTTCTTGGTCAGGAGCTGTTTTGGTATCCACACTTCCGTATCAACCGGCAACATTACCTTATAGTTGCGATTTTGAGAATGAAACAGAAAATGCATCTTGGATAATTTCCAATGGACGCCAGACTAATGCGTGGTATATTGGTTCGGCTGTCAATAATACCGTCAATGGAGATCATTCCTTGTATATTTCCACGGATAGTGGTTTGACCAATAGCTACCAGCAGGACGGGGCTATTTCTGTGGTTTGGGCATATCGTGATTTCCAATTCCCTGATGGGGACGAGTTCCTGTTGTCCTTCGACTGGAGATGTTTTGGTGAGGGGTATGGTTCCTATCTGTGGGACTATCTGTCAGTGTATATCGGTAGTCCTATCAAAAAAATAGCAGGAGATGACAGTGAACCGCAAGGAGCGGAATTTTTGGATGCTCTAATGTTAAAATCAACATGGGGGAATGCGGAATATTTGTTGGATGGAGTTTTTGCCAATACTACACAACGATTGTATTTTGTATGGCAGAATGACATTTCTGATGGTGAAAATCCACCTGCGGCTATTGACAATATTGCTATCAGAGCCGTGAATTGCGCCAGACCGATTGACTTGATTGTGTCGGATGTGACTCCTACAACAGCGACAATCTCCATTACTGCGGTAGATGAGGTTATTGCATGGCAGTTGAAATATGGAAATGATACGATTGTCACAGTGATGGACAGTACGTATGTGCTCACAGGATTGATTCCTGCTTCGGAGTATGAGGTGTGCGCAAGATCAATATGTGCGAATGGTGATACCAGCCGATGGACGCCAGTTTATTACTTCCTCACAGGATGTAAGCCGATAGGTTCTTCTGATATACCATATAGCTGCGATTTTGAAGATAATAATCATGGTGGTTCAGAGATGTATCCGCTTCCGACGTGTTGGTATAGAATCGGTGCTGAGAATTACCCCTATGTGGATAGTTATCAGGGGAATTCATATAGTGGAATCAGTAGTTTGCGAAGTGGTGATGATCCCATTGATTATATTGTTGTATTGCCTGCAATTAATACGTCGGAAATTTCCGCTAACATGCTGCAAGTTTCTTTCCATGCGAAAATAAGCAGCTACTATGACCATACTTGCTCAATTGAAGTTGGTATGATGAACAGTATGGACGATGCGGCTTCTTTTGAGCCTGTGGATACCATCACTGATTTGATGTCTATATACAAGGAATTTGAGGTGTATATGGATACCTATGAAGGTCAAGGAGTTCATCCCGCCTTCCGCATCAATGCTACGGGTAGTGTCGGCGACTATGGCTTTTATTCGCCCGCTATAGTATATATCGATGATGTGGTCATTAATTATATTCCCACTTGTCGAAGACCGAGTGATCTGAAATGTATTAATAATACACCTACCTCCGTGTCCGTTACTTGGACTCCGAGAGGTCAGGAGAGTCAATGGGCTGTTGTTATCGGCGATTACGGTTTTGATCCGGAAGAGACAGGCTTTGTACACGTTACCGATGTCAATGTGTTTGAATTCAATGACTTGTTGACCGATTCGGTGTATGATATCTATGTTCGTGCAAATTGTGAAGGAGCAGGAAATAGTGTTTGGTATGGTCCTTTGACTATTGTGCCGGGTGCATTTTACATGAACATTGCAGGTACCGATACAATACATGCATGTGATGTTTTGATTTATGATGATGGAGGTCCGTATGGCAACTATTCAGATAATTGTGATGCTTATATGGTGGTGTTCCCTGATCAGCCTGGACTGTTTGTGCAAATCAATGGAACAATGGAATCGGAAAACCACGATTATGACTATTTGGAGATTTATGATGGAGTTGGTGCCAACGAATTGTTATTTGCTTCGCAAAATGAGGAAAGTATCATGTTTAATATCCCGTCAGTTATCTCCTCAACGGGTCCTTTGACAGTCCATTTCCATTCGGATTATTCAATCAATCTTTCCGGTTTTGTTCTCCATGTCTCATGTGCTTCGTGTATTGCTCCTGAATTGACACTGAACTCATTTTATACAGATTCGGCGGTGATTTCTTGGAGAGAATCTTCAGTTTACGGTTATCAACTTGTATATGGTCTGGAGGGATTTTCACCTAATTTGGCCACACCGATTAATGTGATTGCAAATTCTTATAATCTCACAGGATTGATTCCGAATACGACATACGAGGTGTATGTCAGAGCAATTTGCGATGAGGAGGGATATAGTAATTGGTCAAATGCCCTTTCTTTCACCACGCTTCCTTTCGAGCCTGCCCGAGTGCCATATTTCTGTGATTTTGAGGATGAAATGAATAGAGGCAAATGGACGTTTCTGAATGGAATGGAGACTAACAAATGGTATATTAATCATTTTGAGGGAGAAAACAATGTGATGTATGTGTCAAGCGATGGAGGTCAAACCAATACTTATGAAACTGAAAGTATATCCAATGTATGGGCTTTCAGGGATTTTACGTCTGATTCTCTTGCGGAATTGGTACTTTCTTTCGATTGGCGGTGTTATGGAGAAAGGATGTACGGAACTAATTTCGACTTCCTAAGAGTATATTTTGGAGAAGCCGGTCCTATTTGGGCTGGATCTGAGAGTGTTCCGGACGGTGTTGTGGAGATTGACTTGCTGAATATGCAAGAATCATGGACCCAATCAGAGTATTCTTTGGGTAATGTGGAAGCTGGTGAAGTAAAACGTCTCTATTTCTTGTGGCACAATGATGGTTCGGAAGGAAGTAACCCTCCGGCTGCAATTGACAATATTGACGTTAAAGCTATCCATTGTGCTCGCCCAGTTGAATTCAGGGCTTCAAATATTTCCTCCAATAGTGCGACTATGGTAGTTACTTATGGCTATGAAAATGTTATTGGATGGCAGTTGCAGTATGGAGACAATGACCCTGTCACAGTGATAGGGGATACGGTGATTGTGGTTAACAATTTGATCCCAGCCACCGAGTATGAATTCTTTGCACGCTCTATTTGTGACAACGGGGATACCAGCGTGTGGACTTCCTATTCGTTCATTACAGAATGTGTTGCTCTGGGTGTTTCGGATTTACCTTATTTTTGTGATTTTGAGAGTAATAATATAGGTGGAACGAGTGCTTATCCATTGCCTGCTTGCTGGAGTAGAATTGATGAGCAGTTACCATACGTTGATGTGTTCTCTTATGGAGCACATAGCGGAAATAGATATTTATATAGTGGTGCGGATGCTAACGATTTGTTTGTGATTTTGCCTGAAATCAATGTACAAGAATTACCTATCAACCAGTTACAACTCGGTTTCTATGCCCAACTTTCAGATTTTGAAGGCAGTATTGATGTGGGTGTGATGACGGATCCGACGAATAGCATGACTTTTGTGCCGGTAGGCACTGTAGGTTCATTGACGTATGAATATACAGAATACGAGGTGTCTCTGTCACAATATTCAGGTAGTGGTTCCTATATCGCTATGCGACTGAATTCGGTGGGCGGATTGGGCAATTATGGTGATTATTTGTATTCTCTGCTTTACGTGGATGATATCAAGTTGAGTTTTATCCCCGATTGTCAGCACCCATCAGATTTGAATCAAAGTAACATTACCTCTCATTCTGCTGATTTGACTTGGTCTGATGTCGCGAATTCTTACATCGTATATTACAGAGAAGTTGGAACTTCAAATTATATAGTGGTAGAAGATGTGATGTTGACGGATGGCGTCTATACTTTGTCAGGATTATCACCGGATACCAGATACGAATGGTACGTGGCATCGTTATGCGTTAATGGCAGTGTGGAGCCGAGCCATATCACTGGAACATTTACCACTCTGTGCGAAACGATTGTGGATTTCCCCTATCAGGAGACGTTTAACAATGGCTTGGGCTGCTGGGTGTCTTCAACTATAATGGGAGACGATTGGCAGTGGCAGATTGATAATGAATATGGCGATCCTTATGGTGAAATGATTGGTCCTGCGGAAGGTAGCCATTATGCCAAAGCTTATTATCCTGGTTATAATAACGCATACCGATTGGCATCCCCAGTTTTCGACCTTTCATCAATGGAAGATCCGTATATCAAATTCTATCGTATCCAAAAGGATTGGGACGGAGATCTGGATTATTTGCGTATCTATTACAAGAACTCGCTAGAGACTCAGCCGGTGTTATTGGCTGAATACACAACGCTTACTTACCCGTGGCGATTGGATTCGCTGGCTTTACCAAACCCGTCGGCAAATTACCAGCTGTTTTTTGACGCGTATCTGAATTGGGGTTTGGGTGTGGGTGTTGACAATGTGATGATTTACGATCGCAATGCCATACCTCCTGTTGAGTTGCCTGTGGTGGTTACCGATGTGGCCTCAGAGATCACCAGTTCCAGTGCGGTTTTACATGGTGCCATTACGGATTTCGGTAATCAGACCATCATGTCACGTGGCTTTGAGTGGAAACAGACCAATGGCGGTACATACTCGCCGGTGCAGGATACTGGTACTGGCTCGAGTATGACGTATTCATTGTCAGGATTGACACATAGTACTTCTTATTCCTATCGCGCATTTGTCGCTACTGCCGACACAGTGATTTATGGTGCTGTAGTACCATTCACTACGCTGGAGGATATGGTATCGTGTGAACCACCTGTGAACTTGCAAGTGTCCAATATTTATGCCACTTCAGCTGAGGTGAGTTGGACCGCTGGTGGCGAGGAAGATAGCTGGGTGGTGGAGCACAAGCTGCAAGGCACAAGCGAATGGCAGGAGCAGAGCTTGAACACAACACAGGTGACGCTTACCAACTTGACCCCGAGCAGCACTTATATGGTGCGTGTCAAGAGCGTTTGTGATAATGAGGAGAGTAGTTATGTCACTACTTCCTTCGTGACGACAGTGGGTATACGTGATGTGAACTATGAGCAGTACATCCAGTTGATGCCAAATCCGGCGGACGAGTACATTGACTTGCATATCAATAACAATATGGAAGTGAAAGAAGCTTTGATTTACAATGCCTTCGGTCAGATGGTGCAGACCGTTGTTCTTACAGACAATTACGCGCGCATTAATCTTAGCGGCATGGCCTCCGGCATGTATTTTGTACGTGTGCGTCACAATCAAGGTATTGTCACGAAGAAATTTATTAAGCGGTAAACTGAAAATTTTGAGGAAGTTTTTTTAGCAAACTTACATGAAAATTCAGAAATTTTATGTAAGTTTGCATCCTCATTATTGATTCAAGGTACTAATCATTTATTATAAACCCAATAATTATGAATAACGCTTCATTTATTTTCAGAGAACCGAAAAACGAACCCGTTTTCGCTTACGCTCCGGGTTCTCCAGAACGCAAACTCCTCAAAGCAGAATTGGTTAGACAGCTCAATCAGGAGATTGAAATTCCCCTTATCATTGGCGGTAAGGAAGTGAAAACCGGCAATATGGGCACCGTGGTGATGCCCACCAATCATAAACACGTATTGGCCCGCTACCATAAGGTGGGTGAAAAGGAAGTGAAAATGGCTATCGAAGCCGCTTTGGCTGCCAAAAAACAGTGGGAAGAAACTCCTTGGATTGAGAGAGCTTCCATCATGATGCGTATCGGCGAATTGCTGGCTAAGAAATACAGATATCTCATCAATGCCGCTACCATGTTGGGCCAGGGCAAAAACCCGATGCAGGCTGAAATCGACAGCGCCTGCGAAACTATCGACTTCCTGCGCTTCAACACTTATTTCGCTTCCAAAATTTATACTCAGCAGCCTATTTCAGACAACACCACCCTGAACCGCAACGAGTTCAGAGCTATGGAAGGTTTTGTGTACGCGATTACTCCGTTCAACTTTACTTCTATTGCCCTTAACCTCAATATTTCTCCCGTACTGATGGGTAATGTGACTATCTGGAAACCAGCAACTACCGCTATCCTTTCCAATTATTATTTGATGAAAATTTTCAAGGAAGCCGGTCTTCCCGATGGTGTTATCAATTTCCTCCCGGGCAGCGGTGCCGTCATCAGCAAGGTGGCTTTCGCTTCTCCTCATTTGGCAGGTATTCATTTCACCGGCAGCACCAGCACCTTCAAGGCTTTTTGGAAAGAAATCGGCAGAAATATCGACACTTACAGAACTTATCCCAAGATTGTGGGTGAAACCGGTGGTAAGGACTTTATCTTTGCTCACAAGTCAGCTGATCCACGCGAGTTGGCAGTAGCGATTGTTCGTGGTGCTTTTGAATTCCAAGGTCAGAAATGCTCGGCTGCATCACGTGCTTATATCCCCAAATCATTATGGGAAGAGACCTTGGCTCACGTGAAAGATATGATGAAGACCGTGAAAGTGGGTGATGTGCTTGATTTTACCAACTTCGTGAATGCTGTGATCGATGAAAAATCATTCGACAATATTGCCGGTTACATCGATAGAGCTAAGAAATCAAGAAAAGCAAAGATTGCATTGGGTGGCAAGTATGACAAAAAAGTGGGCTATTTCATTGATCCTACTATCATTGTCACCACCGACCCGCATTACGAAGCCATTCAGGAAGAGATGTTCGGTCCCGTTATCACCGTTTATGTATATGATGACGAGAAATATATCGAAACGCTGCACCTGTGTGACGAAACTTCACCCTATGCTTTGACAGGCTCTATCTTTGCAAAATGCAGATACGCTATTCTCGAAGCTGAAAATATCCTGCGCCATGCTGCTGGTAACTTCTATATCAACGACAAACCGACAGGCGCTGTGGTGGGTAATCAGCCTTTTGGTGGTGCTAGAGCTTCCGGTACTAACGACAAGGCCGGTAGTGAGCTGAATCTCTACCGCTGGATCAGTACCCGCTCTATCAAGGAAACCTTCTGTCCTCCTACAGAATATGGTTATCCTTTCCTGCTTCCTGACAATGAATAATACACGGTAATGAATCAGTTAACAGCTGTTGTTATTACCTTCAATGAAGAGCGGAATATCGCTCGATGTTTGCAATCAATCCACACCATCGCCGACGAGGTGGTGGTTGTGGATTCTTTGTCAACAGACCGCACCCAGGAGATTTGCGAGCAGTTCGGGGTGCGTTTCGTGTCACATCCGTGGGAAGGTTATGCCATGCAGAAAAACTATGCCCATACCCTGGCTTCCCACGATTTGATTCTGTCGATGGATGCCGATGAGGCTCTGTCAGAGGAATTGATAGCCTCTATCGCTGAGGTGAAAAAACAAGATGTGGATCATAAAGTGTTTTCGATGAACCGGCTGATGAATTATTGTGGCACTTGGATTCATCACGGAGGCTGGTATCCGGAGACCAAAATCAGAATTTTTGACCGCCGCTATGCGGAATGGGAAAACCTGAAAGTGCACGAGGTGCTGAAATATCCCGCCGATTTTGAGGTGATCCACCTGAGAGGTGACATCCTTCACTACTCCTATTACACTGTGGAGGAGCATCAGCGGCAGTTCGACAAGTTTGCTACCCTATGGGCAGAAGGCGCATACGAGCGGGGTAAAAAGGTGACAATGGTGGGGGCTTACCTGCACGCCTTTTGGCGCTTTGTGCGCGATTATATCTTCAAAGCCGGCGTCCTCGATGGCCGCTACGGCTGGATTATTGCCCGCATCAATGCGGATAATGTTTTGCAAAAGTATAAAAAGACGATAGCGTTGTACCGTCAAGCATAGGGCAGGTGTCTCCCTTTAGTGTCCTTCCCACACGCATCTTATGCTGAAGCCATTGCATCGCTCAACTTCTGGGAACACAATCAACTCACAGACGAAGTTAATCATTGCACCTGTAGCCATGTCATATACTGGATGACAGGTCCAGTAATAAGCGTCACCCATCAGATTCTCAAAACGGTCCTTCTGACAGTTATACATACCGGCAGGCAAAGAGTTGAATCCGGTAGCATTTGTATTATCTCTGGCGGTAAGCCAGTAGGATGTTGATCTCAAATCTTCGGTGGGATAGATATTCAAGTCATCATAATCCATTTCTGTGGGCAGATACCATCCTGCAGGACAAATACCCTGTATTCGCTGGTTCTGTGCATACAAGGCCTCAATTTCCTCGACAGAATGGAGAGCGGTATCTGCAGCCGCATACCATGTATACAGGTGTCCGAAGATATTCGCGTTTGCTGTAGTGTCAGAATACCTATTTGAGTAATAAGTCATTACATCTTCCACATCTCTACCGTCACTGTATTTGGTGGATTTCAGGTTCACCGTGGTCCAGCACATGCAATTTCTTCCAAGACGGATGGACGGATAGTGATTGCCTTCAAAGTCAACGGCATCCGGACAAGTATGGTGCGAAACATTGATAATCTGATCGCTAGTCATACTGAAACCACAGCTGTCAGTAATAGTCCATGTAACGATGGTTTCACCCATTTCAAATATATTGTCTGCTGGAGCATTGTTGGTGATAATCAAATCCGACAAATCATACCCTGTACTGGTGGTGAAGGTGGGCGTTCCCAAAGATACCAGTGTGATGTTGCAACCATAAACCAATGTGTCAATATTGGCAGGACTGTTGAATACAGAGTTTTCAGAATTGATAGATGGGCGGATTGTAATATTCTGAGTTTGTTCGGAATAGTTGCCGCATTTGTCGGTCAGTCTCCACACACGGTGTATCACTCTTCTGTCATTATCAGTACCTGTGGTATCCGTATCATGATAGCTGATGGTCAACTGAGTAGGAGCAGAGCAATTGTCGCTGAAGCTGTCTTGATTGGGGGTACCGGTCGCACTGGTAGATGCGTCAATTTCGCCTACGGCATTACGACACAAAGTTGTATCGGCAGGAGCATTGAAGGTCGGAGCCTCGGTATCTTCTACCTTGAAGATTACCGTGTCTCTTGCTACACAGCCTTTGCTATCGCTTACCATAACAGCGGCCTGGTAGGTGTGACCGCAGTCATTGGGCAGTGTCCTGTTTACCACGGTTGACTGTGCGTCAACATTGGTAGCATTGAGATACCAACTGAAATGGTTGCCACCGTTACCACCGGTGGTGGTCATTCCCACTGCATAACTGGCCTGATTCGGACACAGGTCAGCTTGTACACTTACGGTAGCCGTCAGTAATGCGGGTTCTTCTATAACAAAGGTAGCTGTTGCCGTGTAAGATAGCGCATCTGTTATGGTCACTTGATAAGTGTCAGCCCTCAGACCCGTCAGAGTGATAGTGCCATCAGAAGTGCCAGTGTAGTTGTCGGAAGTATTAACACCCTCAACCTCATAGCTGTAATAAGGGCTGGTGTCATGAGGACCACCGAATACGATAATGTCTGCCTTTCCATCGGCAGAGCCATTACATGTAATATTGTCAACGATTATATCAGATATAAACAAAGAGTCTTGTATAACCAGCCAGCCGTCTGTCACGTTGAAGGTGACAGGACTGAAATAGATGTTGTCATTGACAAACATGGCTGAAGTCAGGTTCATGGGATATGTGCCGATTTCACTTTCATCAATGGTGGAGTCACCAATAAAGTGGAAATCTGCCATGGTATAGAGACCCAGTGTATCCGTTATTGTCACATCGTAGCCGCCCACATGATGTGTTTGATGGTTGTAGTTATACTCTCCGGTATGACCTGTTACGTTCACTGTTACATTGCCGTTTGCAACCACTCTCAAAATGCCAGAAACAGAGACGTTGAAGGTGTAGCAATCGGTTACATCCCGACCATAGCCAGTTGGCGGAGCCATCATCATGCGAAGACCCGGATGAACCATGGTATTGTTTCTTGATTCATCTCGATAAACTGCATATTCAACCACACGGTTTAGTGAATCACCGATTCCGGAGTTGGATCCTTCCATCACCACCACCAAGGTGTCGCCATCAGCAAGCACACCTGGGGTGTAGCTATAGTTATTGTTGGTAAGAGGAGTCCCATCGTATGGTTTTTCCGCACTGCCACCGGTAATAGTAATGGCCATCGGATTGGCTTTGATTACCAAGCTGTCGTCCTGAACAGTGAAGCTGATTTCCGAGAAGTCGGAGTTTATGTTCTCGAATTCGGCAGCTGTCAACCCCATCTGATATACGCCTGCATAACGGCCTTTCACAATGGTGTCAGATTCAGGACCAATATAGCGGAAGTCGGTCGCGGTGTATAAACTGTTGCTTACAGAAACCATATCATAGCCTGACACTCGCTGCTCGTAGCCGTCGTAGGTGGTTTCACCGCCATGTTCCTTAATGTTTACCGTAATACCACTTAATGGATTGACGTACAAGGTGTCCACAATTGTATCGCGGATGCCGAGATAGATGATGTCATTTTCAAGCGTATAGCTGAAGGTGTTTGCTAACTTGCCCGCATGAGTGATACTCGGAGCGTTGGTAATGGTGAGCCTGTCGCCACTCGGCAAGGTGAATACCGTATCGTTTTCAACCGCCGTCACCTCTGTTCCTCCAAAATATACTTGATAATGTTTGTTACAATGGGCTGTGCCGTCAAATGTCCAGCTGTTACCTAAGGAAGCTATACTCAACGTTTGTTGTAGTGAGTTTATACTGATGGAGCCATATACTGTGCTCACCGCTGAAGAGTTGTAATTGGCGGCATTTTCAATACTGTAATCAAAAGTATTGTTGTGCGCGATATTATCGGAAGAATTTGTAACGCTTGCTGGATTGAATACAGAGAGAACATCACCGGTAGGAAGTTCAAACTTTGTACTGTCGGAAGTGGTGTGATCCACGGGGAGACTGTTATAGGTCACTGTGTAGCTTGGGAAGCTGTGCGGCATGCCGTCATAGCTGAACTCATGGTTGCCGGAAGTGATGACGATAGGCACGTTATTCGTATCGATGGTCTGGTAGCCATCCGTTACGAGGAAGGTCACCGTGTCGAAGTTGACATTCGTATTGGTGAACTGATTAGCTGCCAACCCCATATTGCTTGTACCGGCATTCTTTCTCACCGCTGTGTCGTGACCGCTGAAGGTGAAGTCATGGTCCACATCGTACAATGATGTGTTGGCTACGGCAGTGTATCCGCTTACAGTGTGTTCAACACCGTCATAAGAGACAGTATTGTTATTACCTGTAATAGTCACTGTGGCGTTGATAGGTTCAATAGTCTGATAACCGTCTGTTACATGGAATATCACTTCTACGAAGTTACTATTCATATTGGTGAACTGAGTGGCTTCCAATCCCATGTAGGTCGTTCCAGCATTCGTTCTTGTGGCTGTGTCACCACCGCTGAATACGAAGTCCGTCTCATGATACAAAGGATTGCTAATTTGCACATCATACCCAATCACACTGTGTTCCGTACCATCATAATCCACTCTGTTATGATGACCCGTAATCGTTACGATTGCCTCATTTGCAGCTGTGATGGTCTGGTAGCCATCGGTTACGAGGAAGGTTACCATGTCAAAGTTGACATTCGTATTGGTGAACTGATTAGCCTCCAAACCCATATAACTTGTTCCTTTTTCTGTGCGTTTCGCTGTATCGTGACCGCTGAAAGTGAAATAAGTTCCCTTGTACAATGGGGTGCTGAAGGTGGTGTCGAAACCGCTCACGCCATGTTCCTGACCGTCGTAGTTTGTGGTGTTGCTATGACCCACAACAGTGACTGTTGCATTGATCGGGCGGATTATCTGATGACCGTCCGTCACGTTGAATGTCACCGTACCGAAGTTGTTGTTGGTGTTGGTGAACTGGTCAGCGGCCAAACCCATGTTCGTGGTACCGGCGTCTGTCCTGACGGCGGTGTCGCTGCCGCTGAAGGTGAAGTCAGCTACTGTGTACAGAGGATCGCTGATGGAGGTCACGTCGTAACCGGTCACCTGGTGCGCTGTTCCGTCATAATCCGCGGTGTCCTTGTGACCGACAATGGTCACAGTGACCTCACCCTCTGCGGTGATAGTCTGGCAACCGTCCGTCACGTTGAAGGTCACCGTGGCGAAGTTGGCGTTGGTGTTGGCGAACTGAGCCTCCTCCAGTCCCATGCAGGTAGTACCGGCATCTGTTCGGGCAGCCTCCGCCGTTCCGTTGAAAGTGAAATAAGTCCCCTTGTACAACGGGGTGCTGAAGGTGGTGTCGAAACCGCTCACGCCATGTTCCTGACCGTCATAATTAGTTGTATTGCTATGACCTATAACAGTGACTGTTGCATTGATTGGGCGGATTATCTGATGACCGTCCGTCACGTTGAATGTCACCGTACCGAAGTTGTTGTTGGTATTAACGAACTGGTCAGCGGCCAAACCCATGTTCGTGGTACCGGCGTCTGTCCTGATGGCGATGTCGTTGCCGCTGAAAGTGAAGTCAGCTACTGTGTACAGAGGA
>Ga0265300_10001948_pt1 | contig 18566 bp, 12 predicted proteins | sample AusTroGonzalo_MG_FD_193482 | JGI IMG/M metagenome (GOLD analysis project Ga0265300, IMG submission 193482) | Bovine rumen microbial communities from tropical cattle in Woodstock, Queensland, Australia - Gonzalo_03 | ecosystem: Host-associated > Mammals > Digestive system > Stomach > Rumen ...
CCTTGACCGGGTAAGACATCAGTAATTCAATGTGTGCTAGCTGAAGGAATAGATTTGAAACCATTTCACTCACCTCACTTGTTCATAAAAATTCATTAGCTATATTTATAATATAGCAATCAAATATCAAAAATCTGCGTAGTTGGCTACATATAAAGCGAAAAATGGCTGAAATTCACCTTTTATCCGACGAAATCATCAATAAAATTGCTGCTGGCGAGGTTATCGAACGTCCAGCATCGGCTGTCAAGGAGCTTATCGAGAACGCCATTGACGCCGGAGCCACCCGAATTCAGGTCCAAATCGAACAAGGCGGAAAGAAAAAAATCCAGGTCACGGACAACGGAAAAGGCATGGGCTCTGCCGATCTGGACCTCTGCTTTTTGCGCCACACTACATCCAAACTAACAAACGCAGACGACTTATTCCACCTGCACACAAACGGTTTCCGTGGCGAAGCAGTCGCTTCCATCGCAGCCGTTTCCAAGCTTACAATTACTAGCGCCACACAAGACGGCGAAAGCGGCCGCATTGTCGTCAAGGGCGGTGAAGTCATCGAAAAAGAAGACTACCCCGCCAGCCGTGGCACCACCTTCCTTGTCGAAGATCTTTTCTACAACACGCCCGTACGCCGCACCTTCCTCGGCAGCGAAACATCCGAATGTTCCCGCATATTAGATATTGTCATCAAGACGGCCATTTCACACCCGGAAATCCGTTTTGACTACAAGGTTGGCGATAGAACAGTCTTTACAGGCGTCCCGGGCGAACTCCGCAGCCGCATTGCCGAAGCCATCGGCTCCAAAGTCGCCAAGAGCTTGCTCCCCGTCGACTACACCGAAGCGGGCGTCCATGTGAGCGGATTCATCTCTCCCACTACGGAAACGAACGGCAAACGAAACCACCAGTTCCTCTTTATGCGAAACCGCCCCATCGAAAACAAGATGGTGAGCAAGGCTGTTTCGCAAGCCTATGAGCCTTACGGAGCCCAGTGCAAGCCCGTCACGGTATTGTTCCTCGACATGCCGGACATGGAATTCGATATCAACGTCCACCCGGCCAAGCGCGAAGTCCGCTTCGCCAACGGAAACCTCGTATTCCTCGTGGTGACGCACGCCATCCGCGACACGTTTACAAAGGACTTGGAAGCGAATTCGCCGTTCATCGACTTGAGCGATGAATTGACGGGAAAATCAGGACAACCGCAAAGCGACTTGCCGTGGGAACAACCGTCTTCTGCGCAACCGTCCGCACCGACGCAAGCGCAGCCGACTTTCACGGAGCCATCAACACCGTCCTTTGCAGCATCTTCATTTGCTGCGCCCGCATTTGCATCGCCCGCGCCAAGCGCCCACAAGCCGCAGTACCCGCAACACGCCAACAAGGCAAGCGAACTTTCGGATAAAAAATCCAAATACGACGTCAGCGACGACATTCAGGACTTGTTCTCGCAGCCTGAATACGGCAAGATTATTTCGTTGGAACCCGACCACAGCAAGCCCGCACCGGCTCCAGAAACGCCTTGGGCTCCGCCGACGTTCTTCCAGATTGCGAACACCTACATCGCCGGCGAAGATTCCAACGGACTCTTGATTATCGACCAGCACGCCGCCCACACGCGAGTTCTCTTTGAGCAAGCCATGGAATCGCTACAGAACAACGTCGCCCAAGACAGTCAGGAGCTCTTGTTCCCGGAACTGATCGACTTGTCGAAGCAAGAAAAAGAAATCTTCCGCACCGTTGACGAGCAACTCCGCAAGCTCGGATTCTTCGTCGAACCATTCGGTGGCGACACGTACCAAATCAGGGCTATCCCTAGCGCCCTTCCGCTTTCTCGTGCCGCCAAAGCCGTTCACGACTTCTTGAACGAAGTCGAAGAAGACGATACGAAAAATGACATGGTCAAGTTCCAGGAAGCAATCGCAAAGTCCTGGGCAAAGACAAACGCCTACGAGGCCGGAGACAAGCTCAAGCCCGAAGAAATGACGGCCCTTGTCGGCCAGTTGATGATTACGCAGGATCCGCTCAAGTCGCCTTTCGGAAGCCCGACGCTAATGCGCCTAACCCTTGATGAACTGAGCAAGAAATTCAGACACTAGTTCTTCGGGATTTTTCCCGACATTCAGCATTTTGTGTAACCGCAAGGCGACTTCATCTGTCGTCGCAAAGTCCTGCTGGAAAATAGCATCGACAATGGATTCCGCCATGCGATCGTTCATCCGATTCTGAATGATATATTCTGGAGTCACCCCGCAGCCAAGAATAGCGTTCGGAAGCGACAGGTATTCCGACTTGACTAGGATTTTTCCCATCACGAACGTCAAGAAATCCGGCACGACACAAGCTGCAAACGGAATCCCGACACAGGCCATCTCAAGCGTACTCGTTCCAAACGACGTGAGCGCAGCCCCGTATTCCGAATAAAAATCGAGACGTTTGCCAATCTGCTTTGGTGCAACGACTACCTTGAGCCAACTCGGCAGGCGCCCGTCATAAAGTTTTTCGAGCGAAACCAAAAGCGGAACTTCCAAGTTTTCTCTGGACGCCACCACGATCACGTCGGGAAGCGGACCCACGTTGTTTTCGGCCCATACCTTACGGTATTTTTCGGCAACAGCCACGAAAGCCGGCAAGTTGCGGAGCGCACTGGAACGGCGACTCCCGGGCAAAAGCAACATATCGGGCTTGCGCTCGGCATAGCGTCGTTTCCAGCCCGCCACCGGATGCTTCAAGCGAATCGTATCGCAGTTCAGCTGCTTGTACGCTTTTTCTTCGATATCAAAGAACACAGCCAAGCGGATCTTATCGGCCTGCCGGAACAAGCCCGCCCGCTTGGATTTCCACGCCCACACTTGGGGAGGCGCCACATAGAGCATGGGCTTGCCCCACTTTTTAGCCTGGCGGGCAAGACGCATGTTAAAACCGGGATAATCAATCGCAATAATGCCAAGGCACTTCTTGGATTCGGCCGCATCGACCAAGCCTTCAAGCACACCCTTTAACGAGAAATACTTCGGAAGCACATCACCCACCCCCGAAACCGGGAGTTCGTTATAGTTCCACAAAGGGACAAGTCCCTTCTCCTGCATGAGCGGCCCACCCGTCCCAACAGCTTTAATGCCGTGACGGACAACAGTCGCCACCATCTCGGCGCCAATCATGTCGCCGGAATCCTCTCCTGCACAGAAGAGGATATAAGGAGAATTTTCGTCGTTAACGTTTCGCACGATTTGATACCCAAACCTTCAGTGCGCCCAGATCGGTTCTAAGCCACTGCAACAATTCCTGAGTATATACAACTTTATATTTTTTCAGGACAACGACATGCTCGTATCCAGATTCTGTCTCCAAATGGAATACAAATTCGCATCCGTGGCAATACTCATCGGCCAAATTGGCCTTCATTTCGACTTCTAACTTGTCCAAGAACTCGTCCGTGAGCATTCCCGAATAAAGCGAGACGTGAATGAAGTTGACCATGTCGCAACGCACGCGATCGAGTTGCACCACTTCTTCGACAATAATCTGGAAGCCATCGCGGTCGCGCTGCTGTTCCAAGACTCCCTTCACAAGCACGCGGTCGTCAATCGAAACGGTATCGCGCAAGCGTTCCCACACGTCCTTCTTGAAGAACATTTCCATTTCGCCATGGAAGTCCTGGATAGCACCCGAGCCAATCGTATCGCCACGCTTGGTTTCAATGGAGCGCATCTTGATGACCACGCCACCGACGACAACGGTATCGCCCACATGGCGGGTAATTTCGTCTTCCGAAAGCGAACAACTGGTAAAGCCAAGGAGTTCCGGGCGGAATTCATCTAGCGGGTGTCCGGAAAGGAACAAGCCAAGCACGCTACGTTCCTTGTTGAGCATTTCCATCGCCGTCCATTCTTCGGCATCTTCCAAGACTTCGGCCGTATTCTGGATTGCGGCACCACCGCCCAAGTCAAAGAGCGAAACCTGACCTTTTTCCTTGTCTTCCTGGCAGCGCATCGCGACTTCCAAAGCCCTATCGACCGTCGCAATCTGCACGGCGCGGCTTCCCGGCAAGTCATCCAAGGCGCCTGCCATAATCAAGCATTCGAGCACCTTCTTGTTGAGCGGCGGACGTTTTTCCGGCTGCGCAGCCTGGTATTCCGCCACACGCTTACAGAAGTCAAAGATGTCCTTGTAAATGCCACGGCGTTCGCGTTCCGCGACCACGTCTTCGACGACTGCAATACCCACGTTGCGGATACCGGCAAGGCCGTAAAGAATCTGGCCCTTCGAATTAGCAGAGAACACGCCCAACGAAGAGTTGATGTTCGGCGACAGGACTTCGATCCCCAGACGCTTGCATTCCAAAATGATGGTCACCGTATCTTCGGTCTTGCCCATCTTGGACGTCATGGATGCAGCCATGTATTCCGGGCCGTAGTGCGTCTTGAGGTAGGCCGTCTGGTAAGCGACGTAAGCGTATGCAGCGGCGTGACTCTTGTTGAACGCGTATCCGCAGAACGGAAGCACGGCGTTCCACACCTTTTGGATCATGTCACGGTCATAGCCCTTCGCCAAGCACTTTTCAAAGAACTCCGGTTCGAGCTTTGCCATCTTTTCCGGCATCTTCTTTGCCATGATGCGTCGGATGTTGTCAGCGCCGCCCAGCGTGTAGCCACCCAAGATCTGGGCAAGCTTCATCACCTGTTCCTGGTACACAATCACGCCGTACGTTTCGCCAAGCACCTGCTCCAAATCCGGATGGTAGCAGTCGATTTCTTCCTTGCCGTTCTTACGCGCAATAAAGTGCGGGATCTGGTCAATCGGCCCCGGTCGGTACAGGGCGTTCATAGCGATCAAGTCAAAAATTCGAGTCGGCTTCAGTTCGCGCAAGTACTTCTGCATACCCGGAGATTCGAACTGGAACACCGTCGTCGTAAGGCCCTTGCCCAAAAGTTCGAACGTCGCCTTGTCATCAATCGGGATCTTGTTCATCACCAGCTTGATGTTACGGTTCTGCTCGACCATTCGAACCGTATCCTGAATGATGGACAAGTTGATGAGGCCCAAGAAGTCCATCTTCAAAAGGCCGATGTCTTCGGCGTAATGCTTATCGTACATCACCACCGGCGTATCTTCGGGAGCAGCACGATACAGAGGCGCCAAGTTGTAAATCGGGGTCGGCGTAATCACCACGCCGCAAGCATGCACGCCCGTCTGGCGGGGCAAATCTTCTAGCGTGAGCGCAATATTCCACAAGTTCTGCAAACTCGGGCGGCTGTTCACAAGCGCCTGCAACGGTTCCGGGCTGTAGCCATCTTCTAGCGGGTTACCCTTCTTGTCCTTGCCGGTCCAAGCCTGCTTCAAGCTAAAGTTCAACGTTCGCTGCGGGAAGAGCGCCGTCACGGCCTTCGCTTCGGCAGGGGCAAAACCGAGCACACGCCCCACGTCCGTAATCACGGCCTTCGACTTGAGCATACCGTAGGTAATGATCTGGCCCACGCACTCCTTGCCGTACTTGTCCGTCACGTACTGAATCACGCGACCGCGGTCTCTATCCGCAATGTCGGTATCGATATCCGGCATGGACACACGCTCCGGGTTCAAGAAACGTTCAAAAAGGAGGTCGAACGTCAAAGGGTCAATGTCGGTAATACCGATGATGTAAGTGACAAGCGAACCTGCAGCAGAACCACGTCCCGGACCCACCGGGATTCCATGTTCACGAGACCAGTTGATAAAGTCCCACACAATCAAGAGGTAGCCCGCAACGTTCATGTTACGGATACAGTTGATTTCCTTGTACATGCGCTTGCCCACATCGGTATCGTGGGTCGGGAACTTAAAATCTTCGTCAGGGAAGCGCCACTTGAGGCGTTCGTTACAAAGGTGCGTAATATAGACGTCGGCATCGCCACCGGGTTTGCACCAACGGTGCGTATTCTTGTCCCAGGCCTTCTTGTCGTCGTCATCAAAAAATTCCGGCTGCGACAAGCGATCAATTTCGGCATTGTCTTCATCGGTCAAGGCGTCCTCGGCAATGCCCTTTTCGGCACAGTAATTGGCCTTGACTTTCTTTTTACGATCCTTGATGACGCCCTTCAATTCGCGTTCGCGGATGACCGGATATTCCGCATCGTATTCCGCCTTCATCAAGGCTCGGATATTAGCGCATTCCTCACTCGCCAAAAATTCATCAGGAATCTTGAATCGCGGCCAGAATTCATCACCGATACCCGTCTTGACGGTAAAGTTACAGCGTTCCGCAATCTTCACCGTATTTTCGATGGCGCCCGGAATATGCCCAAAGAGCTTGACCATTTCTGCTTCGGATCGGAAATGGAACTGATCGGTCGGGAACCGCTTGTCCGTAAAATCATTAAGCGTAGACTTCAAGGCAATGCAACGGAGCACCTTGTGTGCCATGGCATCTTCGGGCTTGATGTAATGGACATCCGCGACAGCCACCACCTCGCGCCCATACTTCTTGGCGAGTTCCACATTAAATTCATTGACTCGTTTCTGCTGCGCAATCCCGTTATCGCAAACCGAGATGTACAAGTGGTCGTGGTCAAAAATCTCGTTCAGGCGGTCCATGTACTCCACGGCAAGAGAATCTCTTCCCGAGGCCACATTCTGGCCGTAGCGGCTAAAGAAATCCCCTGCAATGGCAATGATGCCTTCCTTGAATTCATTAATCGTCTCAAGCGGAACAGACGGGATTTCGGCCCAGCGGTCACCGTCTTCGTAACGGTAACTCACAATGCGGAGCAGATTGTAGTAGCCCTTTTCGTTTTCGACAAGGAGCGTCAAACGTTCAAAAGTCGTCGGATCCTTTTGGCTTGCGCTTGGGGTATCCACGTAAATATGGCAACCGTAAACAGTCTTGACCGGCGGAAGTCCCTTTTCCTTGCGCTTCTTGTTCATGTCCTTGCCGCGCGTCTGGATTTCCAGGATACCGAACATGGCTCCGTGGTCCGTAAGGGCTACTGCCGGGGCATTTTCTTCGCCGGCCGCCGCCAAAATATCATCAAGTCGGGCCGAAGCCTGCAAAATCGAAAATTCAGAATGAGTCTGTAAATGAACGAATGCCATGCCTGCAAATATACTTTTTTATCCGCACGCCAAAATGCAACAAGGCGCCATCGGCGCCTCTTGTATGCACATAAGTTCACTATGTAATTTTTTGGAATCAAGGCCCCGTTAGGGTAACCTGAAATCGTCCAGCAAGGACTCCACTTTCGAGGTCACATTCCCGAACTTGCGTTCGTACTTGCAACGCACCACCCATTCCTTCGGGAACAAGAGGAACGCTTCGAACCAAGCCTTGGCAAGCGCCTTGCAGATGGACCACTTCGAAAGTTTCTTCCCGTCGCCAGACTTTTGCGGAACACCGCCCTTGGCCATTTTCAAGTAACGTCCAAGCGCATAGAACGGAAGCTTTATAATTTCGAACAGCGAAAGCAAGCGAATTGCAGAACGCAAACGGTTTCGTTCCGAATAATATAACTTGCGCGGAGAATAACGCACCGTCGTCATGGAGCGTTCATGATAAACTTTAGCTTCAGGGCAAAAGATGGTCCTATACCCAGCCAAGTTATGGCGGAAATACCATTCCGTTTCCTCAAAGAACAAAAAGAAGCTAGCATCCATCTTGCCTGCCGCATCAGCCGCCTTTTTGCGGAAACTCATCACGGCACCATAGCAACCGAATACTTCCTTTTCCCGGATATCGGCTTCGGAATAATCTAGGCCACTCCCTTCGTTCTGAGCAAAAAGATCGGGTCCTAAAAGCACGCCCACGGCGTTCACGACGCCACTTTTTTCCATGACCAGGCTTGCGACAGAACCTGCATCCGGATAGCGTTCAAAGCAGCGCAATACATTTTGAGCCCATGTCGGATCGAACTCCAGGTCCATATTGCAAAGCACCTGGATATCCGCGGTCATATATTGCAAAAGCCCGTTGCAGGCACCGGCATAGCCCAGATTATCCGGGCATTCGATGATCTTGCAATCGAGCTTCTGTTGCTTTAGAATTTCAATAGAATTGTCAGTAGAGGCATTATCAAAAACAAATACCCGAACAGGTTCAGTCTGCTGTTTCAAGCTACGAACACAAGCAGAAAGTTCCGAACCGCCGTTGTAATTAATAATGCCTACGTCCATAGAATCCTATCGTGCAAAGTATCGGATATAGTCGATTTCACCAATAAAGAAACGGTCGTGATTACGCTGCATCATAGCATCGTAACCGATACCGATGTCGTATCCCAACTGCGACACATCGCCCTTGGCTTCAACAGACATCGTCAATTCATCGTTCTGGAACACCTTGATAGAATCGGCATTACGTTCGACGCGAATCTTGGTCCATTCGTCAAGAGCAAGTGCCTTACCAGAATAGACATTCCAGGTCGTATCGTCAACGTCCTGATCGCGGAAATGAGCCGTCAGCACACCATCGTCAAGACGGATCTGCCAGCCATCACCATAGCGTCCAGGAGGTTCAGCGACAATGATATTCTGCATCTTGCCGAACTGGGTCGGCTTCACGCGAGTTTCAACAGCAAAGGTATTGCGCAAGAACGTCTTTGAAAGCGGAACGACCAAGCCAGACTTGCCATCGAGAACCACCGACGAATCCTCAATCACCGGATTACCGTCAAAGAAGTGCGTCGAGTTGTTCGCCATGCGGTCTAGGCCAACAAACTTCGGTTCATTGAATTCCCAAGCCACAAGAGGCTTTTCAACCGGAGCCGATTCGACACCAGGGGTAAAGCCACCGAACTTGCCAAATCGGATGTAGTCCATTTCACCGATAAAGTAGCGATCATGGAAATTCTGCTGCATGCCATCATAGCCAATGCTCCAGTTGTAGCGCATCTGGGTCAAATCGCCCGTATAGGCAACAGCGACCGTCAGTTCATCATCCTGGAAAACCTTAACGCTGTCGAGGCTGCGTTCAAAGCGGATGTTGCTCCATTCGCCCAAGGTCATCTTCTTACCCGGGAAAACGCTCCAGTCGTCACCTGCGTCGTCAGAATCACGCAGATGGACCGTCAACACACCTTCATCAATGCGAAGCTGCCAACCGTCAACGCCTCTTCCAGGAGGTTCAGCGACAATGATGTTCTGCATGGTGCCAAACTTTGTGGGCTTGACACGGGCTTCAACGACGAATTCGTTAACATTAATGCGAGAATCAAGGGCAACGGAGAATCCGGACGCACCATCGAAAGTGGCAATGCCATCCACAGAAGGAACCGAGCCTTCACCGATAACAGCATTGTGACCGTTACCCGTCACGTCAAGACCGACATTTGTAGAATCATTGAAGTCCCATTCGGCGATCCACTGCTTATCGAGCTGCAAGGAATCACCTTTCTGGATTTCATCTTCGCCACAGCCCTTCGGCAAATCCTTGCAAGTCGTAGAATCTACAGTAGCCGTATCGACAGGCGTTTCGACGACTTCATCCTTGATTTCATCGACATCTTCGAAGTCAATCTGATCGACCTGACCATTATGGCAATGGCACTTGTCCTTATCAATTTCATCAAAACCGATCGTGATTTTACCCGTCACCGGGATGAAACCGGAAAGATCATTGCGGAAGGCGCTCACGATTTTGCCATTCACAACGACAATAATCAAGGAAGCGGCACGTTCCACGCGGATATTGTAAAGTTTGCTCTTTTCGCAAACGGCACCCGTCGTAAACTTATGCCATTCGGCACCGGCACTTTCACGCCAGGAATAGACGACCGCCCCGTTTTCGATCTGGACGACCCAGGCAAAACCACTGCCATCGACCCCCGCCGAAGCGACCGTATAGGTAGAATCGTCATTCACCTTGACATCGGCATTAACGGCAAAGTTGTCTTTCAAAGAAATAGAATCGAGCTGGGCGACGGTCGGCGTTTCGAACTGTTCAAAACCAACGACAGAACGTTTGTAGCGAGCCATGTGGGCTTTTGCATCTTGAACGTCCACAAGGACAACGGCTTCAGACCCTTTACTCTCAACCGTTGCAGAAGCCGGAAATTCTCCAGATTCGGCAGAACATCCGAACAAAGCGTACGTTGCTGCAGCCAATGCCGCAGGAACTAAAAACTTATTTTTCATTTTTCCTCCTTTCTAGGCCTAACGCTTCTTTATAGGAATATAATAATTTGTACTATCCGCAAGCAAGTATAATTTCAAAAAAAACACCCCTATTTGATCCCCCTGGCCCAAACTTTGCTTGTTACGAAACAGGTAAAAAAGTATATTGTCCACATGCAGGCAAAAATGCAAAAAAAATGGACAAAATATGCATTTACGGCGCTAAAAGCCTCCGTGACTATCGGAGGAATCCTTTATATTTTCAATAAAATCCCATTTTCTGAGACCATCAAGTACTGGACGGCCACAGCCATCCCCTGGATGGCCCTTTCGCTTGTCCTCATCACCGTATTCATGCTTATCCAGGCAAACCGTTGGCGCGGCCTGCTGCTCGACGAAGGGAAAAAAATCCCGCTGAGGTCATTTTACGCCTACATTGCCCTCGGCTACTTTTTCAACAACCTCCTCCCGAGCGGTTTTGGTGGAGACGCCGTCAAGACGATTGCCTTCGGCAAGCGGTTCGGGAACACCGTCAATTCCATTGCGGCGATTGTCGTTTCAAGAGTCATGGGCCTTATCGCCATGTTCCTCTGCTTTTTTATCGCCCTTCCCTTTATTGCTCATAAGTACAGCATTCCCGCGGTTTACACCATTACAGTCAGCGTCGTCGCGCTCGCTTCCATCGCGATTATCGTCGGTGGACTGTTCCTGGACAAAATAAGAGTTCCGGGTGCATTGACCTCCCGTTTTCCATTTATTGTAAAACTACAGGAAGCCTTTGCCATTTACCGCAACCACAAGAAGGCATTTTTCCTTTCCGGGCTAGATTCCATTTGGCTACAGCTCATCATCATCGTCATCCAGTACGCCTATTTCAGAGCTGTAGACGTCAATGTCGATATCTTTGTCCTCACCGTTTTTTCGACGATCATGGTGACCTTTACCATGCTTCCGATATCCATCAACGGTATCGGCATCCGCGAAAGTGTCCAGATTAGCCTCTACACGGGGCTTCTTGGCATTCCGGCCGAAATCGTCTTGGCCTCCACGCTCCTGAGTTACATTCCCTTACTCTTCGAAGCGGCCCAGGGCGCGGTCGTCTTCTTGTTCCTTAAAGGAAAAAATCCATAAAAAATGACCCGCATCGAGGCGGGTCTTTTAAATGTAAAGCCTTACGGAAGAGATTATTCTTCGGCGAGAGCTTCCTTGTATTCGTCGACCGTGGCGATGTATTCGTCAATCATATCCTGCTTAGAATCCAAGTGGGCCAAGATCTTTTCGAGGTGTTCCTTAGAGAACACGGTCTTGAGCTGGCGGGAAGCATGGCCCTTGTAGCCCCATTCCTTGAGAATTTCGTCAGTCACCACGAAAGAATCGTCGAGGGAGACAAAACGCATCGGACCGTAGACAGCCCAGTTGTGTTCCATCTGCATGCATTCCGGTTCTTCCATTTCCGGGTTGGCCATGTAGCGCTGCACGTGGCGGGTACGGACATCCTTAATCTTATCGATGCGCATATAGCCCATGATGAGGTACTTGTTGCGCATTTCGGAGTCGCTCAAACCTTCGTAGCGGGTGCCGAATAAGATATAGCGGCTCTTGCTCTTCACAATCGTGTTGATTGCCTTCACATTGTAGCAGCTCATCAGACCATAGGTGCTGGTTTCATAGTTCGGTTCGTAAAGAAAACCCTTCTCATTTTCATTCAGCTGGTCGCGGACAGGCATTTCGGACTGATGGCTAGTTTCGACATAAAGCAGGCTACCCGCCATGTTGCCACGGTAGTCTTGCCAACCTTCAAGATTGATCTGTGTTTTCGGCATTTTATAAATCCACTCAAATATTAAAGTTCGAAAATTAAAACGAGTACAAGCGGACCGAGTACGGTTCGTCAGTAACAAATATCAAAATACAATTTACAGTTTAAAAAGTCAACGACTCCGCCGAAATATCTTCCATTCCAAAGCGAAAAGCGCCTTTTTTGAAGAATTCTGCGGTATCGGTCGTCAAATATTTAACATTTCCGCCCTTCGAAAGCCTTTTTTCCATGTCCACATGCCTTTTGAGGTAGTCCAAAGTCTTGTCGGCGACGATGTCGCCCTGGACGACCAGACGAACATGCGGTGGAAGTGCGGCCCGGATTTCTTCTTCCAAAAGCGGGTAATGCGTACACGCCAAAAGCACGGTATCGATTTCGGGATCTTCGGCCAGGAGCTGGTCCACGTCCTTTTTCACAAAGAACCGGGAGCCTTCAGTGCCTCGTTCGCCATATTCCACCAGCGGGACCCACATCGGACACGCATGCTGGGTCACCTTCAGATTCGGGAAAAAATGGCCTATTTCAATGGCGTAGCTGTTCGAAGAAACCGTTCCTGCAGTCGCAAAGATGCCAATATGCCCCGTTTTGGAGAAATTGCCAATCTCTTCGGCCGTCGGGCGGACAATGCCCAGCACGCGACGGTCCGGGAATTCGACCGGGAGCACCTGCTGCTGGATGCTACGGAGCGCCTTTGCCGAAGCCGTATTGCAAGCAAGAATCACGAGCGGGCAACCGCGGTGGAACAGTTCACGCACCGACTGGAGCGTGTAACGGTAAATCGTCTCGAAACTGCGGGAGCCATAAGGAGCCCTCGCATTATCCCCCAAATACAAATAATCGTATTCTGGAAGAGTCTGGCGGAGCTTCTGTAAAATGGTCAGCCCGCCAAAACCAGAATCAAAGACGCCGATCATAAGCTTTTCCCATTTCCATAAGCGTCTTCCATCTTGCTGCGGACGTACGGGAGCAGTTCATGACGTGGATCCATAGCATCGCCACCATGTTCCTGCTTGAACTGGACCGTATCAATCGGTTCAAGGATTTTCACGTTCACCGGGCGAGTTTTACAATTTTTGCGATGTTCCCAAGCTTCATCGGAACCCTTCGTTACAATCGGCAATATAATCGCGTTTGCTTCGACGGCGAGCCTAAAGCATCCGCTCTTGAAGGCGACCATTCCCTCACGCTTGCTGCGGGTGCCTTCCGGGAAAATGAAGAGTCTCGGCATCTTGCCCGACTGAACCGCCTTCTGGATAATTTCTGCACCGCCGCCCTTTTCTCTATCGATAAAGAGGCAGCCCAACTTGTGCATCCAGAAGTTCAAAATCGGGATTCGCTGCAACTGCGTCTTGGCAATAAAACCGACCGTACGCTGCAACGCGAGGAACGCAATCGGAATATCCAGGTACGAACGGTGATTGCCCATCACGAATACAGGACGCGTCCAATCGACCTTGGCCAGCTGCGCCTGGTCTTCAAGCGTCAAATCGACGCGGATGACTTTCATACAGAATCTGGAAAACTTCTGGACTTTTTCCTCTAACCATGGATCCAAGTCCTTACGGCGGAAAACATACATGAACGCAATTTTCACAATATACTCTAGCATAAAGAGGAGTATTCTTGCAGCCGCATATATTCTAAATAAAATAACAGGCATATCAATCTCTGTCTTTAAATTTTTCCTGGGCAGAAAACGAGACCGTTTAAGTTTCGAAAGGCGCCCTTTCCAATACCTACGTTTGCAATATAGCAAAACAAGATACGATTCCGCCCGGGTGACCCCGACGTAAAACAATCGGCGCTCCTCGTCTAGCTGTTTTTTGCGCTGTTCACGAGTCCCTGTACAAGCCCCCGGCGTAAGCCCTTCCGAAAGCCCCGCATAATAGACCACCGCATACTGGAGTCCCTTGGAAGCATGGACCGTTTCGACATGGATGCCGTCCTCCAGAACTTCGCCACCATTCCCTTCGGTCCCCGCAATCGGGAGGCACGCATCGCGAAGTGCCTCCTCGTAATAAAGACGTTGACGGTTGTAGCGGACTAGAATCGCAAAGTTTTTCCAATGGAGGTCGTAGCTTTCGCGCAAAAGCTTGATGGATTCGATAATTTTTTGCATTTCTTCTAGCGGATTTTCGCTTACCCAGATTTCGGGCTTGCGGTTTTCCTTAAAGAGAGGAGAACCTCCCGACCCGGCCATGTTCCCGGCACGCAGCACCTTGCGCAAATGAATGGGCTTGTTCTGGAAAATCTCGTTTGAAAAATGGAGGATGTTCGCAACCGACCTGTAGTTCCATTCCAAGCGGATCAATGTACTTTCCTTGAAATCGTCACGGAAGCGATTGATATTCCCGATATCGGCTCCGCGGAAACCGTAAATGGCCTGGTCATCGTCACCGACGACGAACAACGACTTGCGATTCCCAAGCAGCGCCTTGACGAGCCTGTACTGCGACGGGTTGATGTCCTGGTACTCGTCCACCAAAATTTCGGCCCACTGGTTCTGGAAAAACGTTCGAGCCTCTTCGTGATTTTCAAGCAAATCAATAGACTTATAAATAAGGTCTTCAAAGACGACTTGTCCAGATTCTAGCACCTGTTCGCGTAACGGCTTTAACTTTTTCAGGAGCGACGGCGAATACGCATCCGCAAAAAGTTCTTCTCGTGAAAAGCGGAACTTTCGACCGCCCACTTTAGCAAGTTCCTGCATAAAGGACTTGTCCGCAGCCTCCGTCGGCACCGGCATCTTTTTGAACCCAACTAGTTCGTACGCCGGAACCATCCCCGCAGGCCCATTTGTCACCCCGGCAAGCCCATCTGTCACCCCGGCCAGAGCCTGTCCTGAGCGAAGCCGAAGGATCTCGGGGTCACCTTTTTCATATAAATTTAGAGATTTGCATTCCCCAGCATCCTTAATCGGCACTTTGCTTTTCAGCATAAACAGTGCAAGCGAATGGAACGTACAGAGCCTCACGCCCGCATTGGGGAACAGTTTTTGCACACGCTCCCGCATTTCGGCAGCCGCCTTCGCCGTAAACGTAAGCGCCAAGATTTTCTCGGGTTGAACCCCCGACATAATCCTGTACTGGATTCGCTTGGTCAAGACAGACGTCTTTCCCGAACCGGCCCCTGCCAAAATTAAAAGTTGAGCACCCTTTTCATGGTCATGGAGCACCGCTGCACGCTGGTCAGAATTTAATCCAGCAAGTAAAGTTTCTACATCCATCATAAAATTCCGCGCCCCTAAAGCGCAAGTTCATTTAGCAAACGATGTAGAAAACGATTTAAGAAATTATGAATTCTTTTTCGGTCCCATCAAAAATACGACGGCGCCGAACAAGCTCAATACCAAACTTACAAAATAAGCAAGCAACTGGATGACGACAGATTCCAATCCAGGCACGCCAGCACGCGCAAAAAGCGACTGCGCCAAAAGTTCACGCGGACCAAAACCGCCAATCGAAATCGGAAGCGCACTCACGATTGCTACTAGCGGAATGTAATAGAAGTACCACGACATCGAAAGGTCCACGCCCACGGCAATTCCGCAAAAGAAGTGGACCAGAATGCGCAAGGACTGCGTCACCGTCGAAAGGCAAACGATGTTCATCCAAAGTTTTTTGGAACGGAACTTCTGGAAACGGTCAAACATGCGGAGGAGTCGTGTTTCAAATTTTTCCGGAAGAACCTTCCCCGCCATGCGGCAGAAGAACCTTCCAATGCGACGGCTCAAAAGGCCCGCAAACATCACGCAGAATCCTAGGAAAATCCAGACTGACGGCCACATGAACGCACGTTGTTCCGGATCGTGAACAAAGAACAAGACGCCAACCGCCAAGGCAAACAACGTGATAAAGAAGAGCCCGAACAGACGGTCAAAAACAGTCGCCGTAAAACCTGCACCGACGGTATCCTGCCCGCCCTGCATGCGGATGTCGTAAACTTTCTTGGCATCGCCGCCGACGTTCCCTGGCATAAAGTTGTTGAAGAACAGCCCCACATGATAAAGCTTGAGGAGCTTCCCGTACTTCATGTGGACGCCCTGCTTTTCGAGCAAGAGCTTCCACTGGTAGCAAGCCGTAAAGTTTGAGACGGCTAGGCAAAAGAGGGCAAGCACCAGCGGGAACACGCTATTGTTCTTGAACAAGTTGGTAAGATCGCTAGCGCTCCATTCCGGGTCGCTTACAATGTTGCGATAAACAAAGTAAGCAGGAACAAGCGTTACCACCAGCTTTAAGCAAAAAACAAGTATCGATTTCAACTTCGGATGTAGCTTCATTTGCAAGAGTACCCTTCTACCGTCCGCTGTAGCAAGTCAAGCGTTTCGCGTGCCGACTTTTCCCAACTGAACGATTCCGCATAACGCTTTGCCGCTTGTCCAAGGGATTCACGAAGTTGAGCGTCGCCATAAATTTTTTCCATCGCCAAAGCACATGCGGCCGCATCTCCCGACGGGAACAGGATTCCTGTCTCGCCGTCACGGACGCTATCGCGCAGTCCCGGCACATCCGACGCCACCGTCGTCTTGCAGAGCTGCGCCGCTTCCATCACCGTCAGGCCCCAGCCTTCCTTGTAGCTCGTCTGCAATAGCGCAAGCGAAGACGAAAGCAACTGGTACTTGCGAGCAGCAGGCACAAACCCCGTCAGCTCTACCTTGCCATCCAGACCATGCGCTTTTATCCAGGCAGGAAGCTTCTTCAAAAGCGGACCGCCACCGACAATTTTCAACTGGACTTCGGGATGTTTCTTCGAAAAGATTTCAAATGCTTCGAGCGCGGTCCAAATGCCTTTATAGCGGTGGACGCGCGAAAGCCAAATGAAGTACGGAGCCTGCGCATTTTCGTGAGCTACATTCTCGCGAGATTCCGCGCTTTCTTCGAACGATGCGGCTGCCGGCGGCATTTCCGAACCGTTATAAATCACGGAAATTCGACTTTCATCAACACCGATTTCAGCAAGTTCTTTCTTGGTGCTCGGGCTGACGACGACAAACGGCTGTGTGCGGTAAAACAGCGGAATAATGCGTTCAAAAAGCCAGACGCCAAAAGCGATCGGGAAAGCGGCTTCGGCAAAAATCGACTTTCGCCACAGATGATGCATCTGCACCAAGAGCGGCTTGTGGACGAACCAGTGGGCAAAGACCGGCAATTTGTTCAAATCCTCGACGACGACATCGAAGTTAAATTCGCGATCCAGCTTTTTCAAGTTCGCAGCAACCGTGAGCAGGAACATCAAATCGCCGCCCTTGCGGATGACCTGGATACCATCGACGACTTCGCGTTCCTTTGCGCCCGGGAACGACGTCGTGAACAGGACAACTTCGTGCCCCATTTCTACAATCTTCGAGAAGATGCGATGCAAATGTTTTTCGGCGCCACCGGCAGCCGGATGCATGCGATCTCGATAATTTATAACGAGGATTTTCAACAAAGACCCTTACGGTTTACGACCGATCACGCCAATGCAAAGCTGCGTGTAGTGCATGACAGGCACAGACTGGAGGCTATCCAAAATCTTGTCCTTAATCTTCTGGTAGGTCGTTCCGTCGAGCGGATACTTCGGAAGTTCAATACCGAACTTGAAGCAGAGTTCGCGGAGGATTCGGTAATAAAGGTTTGGACGCATCCAGTCGCCATAAGCGTAAATGCATTCAAAGCCTGCGTCACTCATGAGCTTCTTGAGCTGCGGCATCGTAAACTGTTTTTCCCAACCGGCAAACCACTTGTCCATCGCAATCAAGATATGCTTGATGATCGTGTACGGGTGAACCGTTTGCGGAACGTCGCAAAGGCAGCAACCGCCATGCTTGACGATGCGGTAGTTTTCCTGAATCAGCGGGAGCGAATCCTTGAAGTGTTCAGCAAGTCCCTGGTGGAAAACCAAGTCAAAAGTATTGTCCGGGAACGGAGACTTGAAAGCATCGCCACGCACCAAGTGCAAATTCTTTAAACCTTCGCTTTCACGGAGCGAATTCACGATTTTCAGGCTGTTATCAGCAAAATCGAGAACGTAGACATCGGCACCGAGGCGGGCAAGTTCAGCGCTATCGCGACCGGTTCCAGCACCGACTTCCAAAACCTTCAAGCCCTCGAGCTTAAAATTCTTCTTAATTGCTTCTATAATAGACGGCGAAGACGGATAGACCTTGTCCATGTCGTTCTTGCGCTGCCAAAAACGGTTCCATACGGATTGATCGGGCTCTTTAATAGACATAACGGAAAAAATATACGAAAAATGATTTGATGAGAGACATCTCAAAATGAAACGTGGAGTTCATAATGAACATTCAACGCTCCGCTTTTACATTTTTCGAAGCTGTTACACGCATTCAAATCGTCACTTTTTAGAAAATTTGTTATATTTTTACGACACATTTTGTAAAATCACAACAAAAATTCCAAGAAGTTCTTGACCTAGGCCACATAAAACGCCCTTTTTAAGAACTTTTTGTAAAAAATTTGGAAAATTTTACACAATTGGCACGCAACTTGCTTTAAAAAAGCGATATTATAGGAGCAAGGTTTTTTAAAATGCATATTGATTCTACCGATACTACTCTCAAAAGATACCTAGAAGATATTCGTCGCACTGCACCTCTCTCCCGCGAAGAAGAACAGATTCTATTCCAGAAAGCTAAAGAAGGCGACAAAATCGCCCGTAAAAA
>Ga0265300_10001959_pt1 | contig 18534 bp, 16 predicted proteins | sample AusTroGonzalo_MG_FD_193482 | JGI IMG/M metagenome (GOLD analysis project Ga0265300, IMG submission 193482) | Bovine rumen microbial communities from tropical cattle in Woodstock, Queensland, Australia - Gonzalo_03 | ecosystem: Host-associated > Mammals > Digestive system > Stomach > Rumen ...
GCCGAAAGATGACAAGGAATACGAATTCTTGTGGAGAGCTATCGCTAGATCCCAACACATCGTTTCGGGCGTTCTCCACGTCGATACGAATAAAATCAACGAAATCAAGCAGAAAGCAACAGAACGTATCGAAATCAACTTCGTCATTGACTCCGTTTATAAAGGAGACATCTCAGCGAAAGAAATCATCATCAGAAAAACAATCTGCGCGGGACAAGAAACTGGCACCCACTGCTATGATTCAAGCTTGTTCAAATACAACAATCAAAGAATCATTGCACCCATAAACGAAAGTGCTTCCGATACAAGCAAGTATGCATTTACGGGCAGCAACGCCAAGTCTATTTTATTAGAAACCGAAGAAAACAAAGCAAAGGTTATAAGCGAAATCGCCAAGCAAAAAGATATCATCGACAACAAACAATACAGCCCCGTTTGCAAAGTCGCAAGGCATTTCTCGGAAGTCAAAACAATCATTGAAAACATGCTAGTCGATTCAACCGCAAAACAGGCCTATGAAAGCCTTGAGAAATTGGGAAAATCCTCCGTTGCCGCCATGATTTGCCTGATGGACGACCGAAGGAAACTCGCAGTGCCTCTCATTACACTTGAATATCCCCCTGCAAGCAAAAAAGAGAACCAATACACTCCAAAGCAAGTCGTCGATGTTCTTGCCATATTCCTAAGACAGTTCGCCGGGAACGATTTCGGCTACATTTACAATGGTGCAAGCGAAAAACAAAGAGCCAACACGGTCAACGGTTGGCGCGTATTCTTGTGGCGCATTGCCCATTAATTATAATTTCTAGAATCTTCTCGAACGCTTGCAGTACGCTTCGTATTCTTCGCCGAAGTCACGGCGGAGCCGGCGTTCTTCGCTGAGCACCTGTACCATCATGATAGCAAAGAAGGCCACGAGCACGATGGCGGCCTGCCAATGCCACAGCCATACGGCAGCGCCCGCGAGATAAACAAGCGTTCCAGTCAGCATGGGATTGCGGTTTATCTTGTACGGACCATCGACCATCAGATGTTGCGTACGCGGAGCCACTTCGTGACCGAAAGCGTCCATCGGGTTCCCCTTGCCGCGATTGCGCATATAGACAATGGTATAAACGCTGAGCACAAGGCCGCCAAGCATCAGCAACGCAGCGCCAATGCCACGAGCGACACCGACCGGCAAAAGCGCCGGCATGCCGGACGCGAGCCACATGATTGTCGGAATCAAGCAGACAAAGAGAATGCCGCCCAAAAGATAACCAAAGAAGTCTCTTATACGTTTCATAATCACACTCCCTTCACGCATAAGATAACAAATCTTATACGCTACCGTTTCTTGAAGACGACAATTTCGGCATCGACGCCGTTCTTGCCGTATTCGCTCACGAGAATGTAGCGTTCGTCGCAGGCGATTCCGAAACAGCGGCTCTCTTCGCCATTTTTTGCACCAATCTTTTCGACCTGATTTCCCCAGTAGCTGGCGTTATCGTCAAGGAGCTTGACGGAGTTGCCGTTGATGTGGTATTCCTGATTGATGAACGAACCCTGCAACACGAAGAGGTTGTCGATGCGTGGCATGTCCTTGACACCGAGGGCGTTGACTTCTTCGATGAACTTCTGCTTCATGGGCGAAGTGGCGTGCGGCAATTGGTCCGCGGGGAGGCGCCAGCGCTTGAGCGACGGGAAATACTTGCGGAGTTCCACCTTGTACTCTTCGCGGGTAAGGCTCTTGCCGGTATTCTTGTTAAATTCGTCCACGAACTGCGAGCAGAATTCCACCATCTCTTCCATCGTGAAGTCGTCCGTGAACGCACCGTCCTTGTAGCAATAGATGCAATATTCCTCGTTCTTGCTACCGTCGGCATTCGTACCGAGAACTTCATCGGTGAGCGGCATCCCGCAGCTTTGACAGAATTTCATTTCCATAAGTTCTCCTTTTTTTATTTGTATATGCTCAAATGTACACTATTTAAAAAATCTCGTCAAGGGGATCTCACAAAAAAAATCCCCTCTTTTAAGAAAGTTCATCAATGGCTTTTTGCAAGTTCGCGAGGAACTTCCCGGCGTGAGCTCCATCCATTTGCGTGTGTGGAACTGGAACGAAACCGGCAATTCATAGCGGAAAAGTTTTCGCCTGAAACGGCCCCAAATCATAAACGGGTTGTTGAAAATGCCGGAATTCATGCCGACAGCGCCATCGATTTCGGTATCGATAATAGCCGACGTGCCGATGACCATGCTGTTCTCGGACAAGTCCCAATCCTCACAACTTTCCGCTACGATTTTTGTGTACTTGAGGTAATCGCGGTTGAATGTCGCCAAGTCTTCGGAATACGGGATGTCGCAAGAGCTGACTTCGCCTTCGTCGTTCTTGACGATGGTATTGACTGCAATTGTCTCGTATTGCATTAGCTTGCCTTGGACCGGGAGCATGTAAAATTCCTTAACGCTTGCAGCGGCCTTGCCGATGCAGTAATCTATAAGCATGTTAAATTTCAAGCAGCGTTTCTTGCTAACCTTTACAAGTCTTGTGACGTTCAACGTTTTAAAGAATGTCACCATCGGGTTCGGAGCTTGCATCCAAAGTTCGAATGCCATTGCTCTAGTGGTGCTTTTCGGATCGATTTCTTTGGGCATATTCGTTTCCATTATTTCTTATAAGTCTCAAAAAAATGTTGTAAGTGCTTTCGAATGATTTTTAAGGATTCTTTTTTGCTGTTGGGCTGTCGGTCGACTTTTGAAAGCAATATTACGACAGGTGCCGTAATTTCTAGCGCTAGCAGCGCGGAATCGCCTTTCGCAAGGATTCCCTTTTGCACCATCCCTTCGATAATCGCCTGATACATTTTTTGAACGCCTTCGATCTGGTGTCGGGTCGTGATTTCAGCGAGGCGTTCATTGCGGAACTGCTCCTGCACTAGAAAAATGCGCATTTTTCGGATCAAGGGGTCGCTCATGGTAAAGCGGATTTTTTCGACCGTTTCGTGAATGAACTCATCGATGCTATCGGGAATTTTGCCAATATTCTTGTCGGAGCCAAAGTTTTCTTCGTAACGGGCTTCCGCGATATCAATCAGCGAATTCAAGATGTCCTCTTTGCCCTTGAAGTGCTTGTAAAGCGACGGCGCCTTGATGCCTACATTTTGGGCAATCTGTTCTACGCTTGTCCCGTTGTAACCATTTTCGGCAAACAGGGTTAGGGCCGTTTCTAGAATTTTTTCTTTCGTGGACATCTGTGCGCTCCGAGCATCAAAATTTTTAGCTAACGAATATTAGCCTCTCAGTGCATAAATTTAGCTAATATTCATTAGCCTGACAAGGGATTCAAGGAGAAAGAGTCTTCACGAGCGGCTCCAAGGTATCGAGATTCACGAAATCCACCTGCTTGCCGTAGGTAGCGATCAGGGCGCGGACCTCGGCGTTGCGCTCCGCTTCAGGGATTTTCAAAACCTTCGAATACAAAAGCTTCATCATGATTCGATGCTTCAGGCCGAGTTTGGTGTAATCGATGGCGCCGCGAAGGTGGAAGATTTTGCTTTCGTCGTAATGCGATGCGGGAACCTGCTTCTTGATGCAGCCCCTGATGTGGTTGACGTTTTCGGCATCGGTCGAGTCGGCAAGACCGACGGTCGCGACAAACAGTTCCTGATTTGCGGAAAGGCCGCAGACCGTTTTCTTGAGACCCATGACGCCACCTGCACAGAGGGCGCCCAGATAGACAATGCGGTCATAGCCGGCAACGCTCTTCACGTCTTTGAAGAAAACGGCCTTGAGCCCCGTGATTTCAGCGAGGCGTTCGGCGTAACGTTTTGTCGAGCCATAACGGCTCCCGTAGATGATGATAGAATTCATCTGAAAAAATCCCTTACGCGTTGCATAAATTCTTCTCTTTTTGCTCAAATGTATGCCATTTCAATAACTCTGTCAAGTTTCTTGCAAAAAAAGAAACTGGACACCTCCAGTCCATGGATTTTTCCTATCATTATACGGTTTGTATAGTATAGAAATTTTTACTCAAAATTATTTAGATTTTTGCGTAATTTTAATAAAAAATTAGCTTTTTGTATAATTTGGAATATTGATTTTCATTGGATTAATATTTAATTTGTTGTTGTAGAAAAAAGGAAACAAGACTCAAAAAAGGAGATTTATTATGCAGAACAAGAATTTCATTGCCGCTAGATTTGCGTTTATATGCAGCGCTTCGGTTCTAGCTTTTGTCGCCTGCACGAACAATTCTACTGTCGCCGCCGACATGGAAGGTTCTGTTGGCGATATAAATCAACAAACGGGAAATACGAAAATACACAACGAAGATCCGGTTCTTAAAATAGCCTCTCTGGAAAATTACGTGGAGCAGTTCACGGATGACCCGAACGAACTTTCGTTCGACAGCCATGTGCTTGCGTACAACGGAAATTTCCCCAGAATTGTTATACCTCAAGATTCATTGGACGCTAACCCAAACATTATAGCTTTCGATAATTCGCCAATTACGGAAATAACAACTTCTGAGGTTGCCAAATATTTCCCGAACACTGCTGAAGTTACAGGCAATCGGCTGAACCAAGAAAATTGCAAGCTTTATATAGTTCAAACAAACGATGCCAATCAACCGACAGGGCATGTTTTGACCAAAGTTTCACAAGGGAACGTTGAAGTGACAGAAGTAACTCGTGGAGGAACTTGTATTGCAACGAATGCGTATTTCCCGGTGGCGTTCCTTGTGCAAGATTGCGAGGGTTTGATTGATAGAAATTCGCAAATTACATATAAAGGTTTTACAAGCCGAACATGGTGCGGCGATATCATGAAAAGCAACGATGAATTAATGGCAGGAGATTCGTTGGGTCAGGAGCAAAGTTTCTACAAGCCGAATCCAAACTGCGCAGCAAACGCCCATACCGACGTAAACGCTTACGGCGAATGGTTCCGTGCAGATTTAGTGAAATAAGATTTTTGTGAAATTCTCTCTCTTAACCTCCGCTTCAGCGGAGGTTTCTTGTATGATATGATATATCCTACAGCTTTTTCGTGGAAATTCAATTATATTCTGAATAGGTTTCCTCGAAAAATGAAGCATCTTGGTTTATTCGGTTTATTGTTCGTTGCGATAGGGTTCGTCGCTTGCGGTGACGACGGGAGCAGTGTTTTTGCCGAAGATGATTCAAGTTCCTCGCGCTCCCTCAGCAGTGAATCAGGAGATTCCGGCTCAGGAGCTGGAACGACGCATTCATCAAGGGCTGAAATGATGTCTTCGAGCAGTTCGTCACGGATTGCCGCGAACTCATCTAGTTCAACTGCGACACCACTCACTTCGACTTCTCTGAGTGCAAGTAGTTCAAGCCGCAATGACGTGAAGTCCAGTTCGTCACGGGCCCTATCGTCTGCCGACACAGGCTCCGCAGCGATTCCCGACACTACAAAAATCACTTACAAACTCAAACGATTCGACGGACCGCTCGCCAACCCGCATAAGGGTTTCACGGTCCCTACCGGAGGTGCGTGGATTTTTGTTCCGGAATTTGAATACGGACCTTACGGTTCGTTAAACAACAAAGCATGGGATCTTGTCACCTACGGCTCCGGTCATCAGAAGTGGAGCAAGCTGAACCCAGCGAAGGATGTTTACGACTGGACGGAACTCGACAAATTGCTAGATGCATTAGCGGAACATAACATGGGCTACGCCTTGCGCGTTCTCCCGTATTCGCCCTCATATATCAAAGGCAACGACTCGCCCGAAGAAGAATACGACTGGACTCCGCCCTTCGTCTATGAATCGGGAGCAAAGAAAATCACGGCCACCTTGCAAGGGAAAGGCTACCGTGCCTCCGTTCCCGTCTGGGATGACCCAATCTATTTGCAGGCGGCGAAGGATTTCGCGAAGGCTCTGGCGCAAAAGTACGACGGTGACCCGCGTATCGAATACATCGACATACGTCCCTTTGGCGAATGGGGCGAGTGGCACGCTTCCCACCTGGACGGCAGCGAAATGCCCTCCGATTCGATAAAGATGGACATGCTGGATTACTACGCCTCCGTTTTCAAGAAGACTTTGCTGGTGTTGCCTTCAAGCGGTGCGGGGGACGTTTATACGCACGCCCTCAAACTCGGCATCGCCAAGCGTGATGACGGTTTCATTGGCACTCCCGGCAGGCCGGATTCACTGGTGCGCGCCTACAAGGCCAACTTGCCGACGATCGCCGAAAACATCGCCGGCTATACCACCATGCTGAATTACACCGACGTGATTCCCGGAGGCTACCTGAAATGGACGCCGCAACGCTGGGTGGACGCAATTACCACGGCACACTTGACCTACTACGTGCTGGATCAAGATAGCGATTGCGGCTATAACTTCTACAAAGACAACAAGGCCCTTGCAGATTCCATGAGCAAGGTTATCGGCTACAATTTCACGGTAACGAATGCGGAGTTGGTGACTGTCGCGGGGGGCGACAAGACCGCGGCAGGTACAGCGACAAGCACTTTGAACATCACCGTCAAAAATACCGGCGTAGCCCCGTGCTTCTTTGACATCTATCTGGTGGCAGAATTCGTCGACAGCACGGGCGCAGCCCTCGCGCAGTTGGGCAAGACGATTCACATTCCCAAAGCAACTTTCAAGGATGGAGCAACAAAAGAATTTTCATTCAGTGGTGCGGTTCCATCAAGCGTAAGCACGCCCACAACAACAGCATTCCCGACAAACTTAAAAATTGCACTTTCCCTCTACGAAAGCGAAGAAGCCTTCAAGAGCGGCAAGAATCCCACCGTCCGCTTCGACAACGATGGGATTCTAGAAAACAAGAAACTGATGCTGACAGTGCAATAATTTTAGATTACCTTTGCTTGTTGCGTTTTTTGTAATCGGCTTCTACGGCTATTTTCCAAGAGTCGTAATGTTCATCGACGCGGTTGTTGCGGACATCGCTCACAAAGCAGCATTGAGCTTCGTATAAAGTATCAATACCTGCTTTATCGGCGACAAAATTAGCGGCACGGTTTTCGCTAATGCCGAACGACTTTGCAGTTTGGACGGCATCGATGTTCGCACCGAGAAAAATGAATTCCCAGCCGTATTTTTCTTTTTGCCGTTCAATCATTTGACGCACGCGATCAGCGGTATATTTGCAGCTAGAATTTTCGTAGCCGTCGGTGGTGATGATAAAAATCGTCTTTTCAGGGCGATCTTCTTCACGGGCGTACTTGTGGACGTTTCCGATATGGTGAATAGCATTGCCGATTGCATCCAAAAGAGCGGTACTGCCCCTTGCGTAATATTCCTTTTCGGTCAAAGGTTGAACGTTTTTGATGGATACGCGATCATGCAAGACTTCCATTTCGTTATCGAACAGCACTGTCGAAACGAACGCATCCCCGTTTTCAAGTTTTTGGCGATTGATGGTGGAATTGAATCCACCGATAGTTTCTTTTTCGAGTCCGCTCATGGAGCCGCTGCGGTCCAAGATGAATACAATTTCTGCGAGTCCTTGTTTCATGATTGTCTCCTTGCCACTTTCTGTGGCTTTTAAGTGATGACCGCTAGTTTATACCTTGGCGATCGAGTTTACGGAGACAATTATAAAAGCCATTGAAACAAAAATGGTCGCCTGCGGGGCGACATTTTCACTATGCACCCAAGCCGGTTTGCCCGTACTTGAACAACACCGTATTGATTTCCCAGATGTCATATTTGCTGTGCGTGATAAAATACGTCACAATGACATCACCCCTGTCAGAAGGCGAGAGAGCTAGCCCGGCACGAGATAAAAGGTCATTCGTCTCGTCAAGATTGAGTTGCAAAGCAATAGCCAATGCGAGTGCCGTTTTCTTTTTCGGGCTGTAATGGATATCGCTACGAATTTTTGAAAAATGTTTGCGATCGAGATTTGCCTTTTTATAGACATCCACGTCATCACGATTTTTTTCGCGAATCAAGTTGAAGAGCTTTTGCTGGAAAGTTTCGGCTACATCATCGAGAATTTCATCAAGCGATTCAGAACAAGCCGCTTCGCAAACGGATTCGTAGTTCCTTTTCTCAGCGAAACATTCTTCATCTAAATGAAGCTCGAAATCAATTTCCGGTTCTCTATTCCATTTACATGCATAAGTTCTCGTTGCAATTCTTTTTTCGACAACATAATTTTCATCGATAAAAGATTGCACATCATTAAACAAATCCAGAGAAATTTCAAACGAATGATGGTCATATACGACTAAAACGACATCTAACTCGTTTACCCGTAAAAAATCCTTAATGGTCTCAATCGCAAACGAAAGAGCTTTGTCTTTAGGAAACTGATATACTCCGCTAGATATCAACGGGAATGCAATTGATTCACAGCCTAGTTCCAAGGCTTTTTTCAAAGATTCGCGGTAGCATGCGCAAAGCGCCAAAAATTCGCCGGAATTACCGCCATTCCAAACAGGACCGACCGTATGGAAAACATACTTGGAATTTAAAGCAAATGCTGGTGTCACGCCCACTTCGCCCACTGCAAGCGAGCCTAATTTTTGACGGGCCGCAAGCATATCCTCGTAGCCCGCCGCATTGTAAACGCTCAAATCGGACGAACCGCCGCAAACGGGTTCCGGGTTTGCTGACATCACAATGACATCGGCATGAACCTTTGAAAGATCATTGCGGACAATGCGTAACGACATGGCGTTTTACTTCAAGAACAGCGAGATTTTTCCGAAATCGAGAATCGTGATGAACACGAAGAAGCTGATGAAGAACGCCGCCGCGACGTTTTGAATAACGGTTTGCGTCTTGAGGCTAAGCGGCTTGCCGCGCACTTTTTCAATCGCGAGGAACATGAGGAGGCCACCATCTGTAATTGCTAGCGGCAACAAATTCATCACGCCCAAGTTAATGCTGATGAGAGCAAGCAGCATCAAGAAATCCTGAAAACCGCTCATCCACACATTGCCCATCACGGCAACGATGGTGACCGGACCAGAAAACGCATCTACCTTGACCTGCCCTTTGAACAAACGCTGGAAGTAGCGGAAAATACTTGTCGTCATTTTCCAGCTTGTCTGGCACGTCTTTTCGAACGCTTCAATTGGGCCGCGGCGCACAAGATGAGTTTCGCTGAACATCACGTAGCCCATCTGAATCCCGACAATGTAACGCTTGAATTCTTCGCTGTAGGCGGGAGTCATTTTCACGTTAACTTTTTTGCCGTCGCGTTTCAAGGTCACATTGACTTCGGCGCCCTTGGAACCGTCGATCAGACGGACAACATCTTCGTAGCGGGAAATATGTTCGCCGTTGATTTCGAAGATGGTATCGCCACGCATGATTCCCGCTTTTTCGGCAGCAGAACCCGCTTTGGGCGGCAAACGCACAATCACGCGGTTGCGCGGATAAATGCCAATATCGCCGATGCCCATCTTGATCGGTTCCGATGTAGAATCCACCGCCGGAATCACGAGTTCTTGCGGAATTACGTTAACCGTAATCGGCTCGCCGCCACGGTGGACTTCGAGCTTCACGTCGGCACCAAGACTTACGCCAATTTGCTCGCGGAAATCGTCCCAGCCTTGAGTCGGCTTGCCATTGATGGCGGTAATCGTATCGCCCGGCTGGATTCCCGCAACTTCGGCAGAAGAATTTTCAGCCACGAAACCGATAATAAGACTCTTGTTGTCCGGCTCCTGAACGCCCACCATGTAAAGGAAAATCAAGAGGATAAACGCAAAGACTATGTTTACGAACGGCCCCGCAAATGCGATAGCAGCACGCGCTCCCACCGACTTTCCCAAAAAATCATGTTCGCCCGGAACTTCGCCTTCCTTGATTTTGTCCGGATTTTCGCCCGCCATTGCCACATAGCCGCCAAACGGAATTGCCGAAATGCAGTATTCCGTCTCGCCCTTCTTGAAGCGGAAAAGCTTTTTACCAAACCCGACCGAGAACGTGTTCACGCGAACCTTGTTCCACTTGGCAACAATGAAATGCCCCAGTTCGTGGATTGTGACAAGAAAACTCAAGGCCAAAAGCCCCAAAACAAACATCAACAAATTGTTCAATATACTCGATACCATATTGACAATGTAGTAAATATGAAGTAGAAAAGTGTAAGGAAATTTCGCAACAAAGTGCGGGATGACAGGAAAAAAGAAAACTTCCCGTTGTGGGAAGTTTCTTTGTTGATTGGAGGAGTATTTTATTGAGAGAATATTTTAAAGTTACTTGATTCGATGACCTTTCAAGTCAAAGCGTTTGCCGTTCTTTTCGACGAAAAGCTTTTGATCATCGAAGCGGAGGCGCAGTTCATATTTTTGCATCTTGGCTTGTACCGGAGCGTGGAGAGCTTCTGTAGCCGAGCTGGAATACGTAACAGTTGCAGAAGAACTGGAGACTGTTGCCGCGGACGAAGAACTTGCAGAATTCATCGAAGAACTGCTCGACACGGCAGCAGAACTCTGCGGAACGCTTGAAGAAGACGGAACCGTTGCAGAACTCGAAACCACCGAGGAACTCGACAATGCGACAGAAGAACTGCTAATTTGTTCAGAAGAACTTGAAGCAGGAGTATCGTTCTTGGCAACACCCTTGGCCGCAAATTCAGGAGCGTGGCCGGCATTAATCGCTTCGAGAGCTCCCGCAAGATAAGCAAGAGGGGCATTCCAGTTGATTGCGACTTCGTTTGTCGCATAGCTGCAACGCTGATCCGTGTAAGCCGTCGCAGCTTGGCCTGTGCGGTAATCGGCGCACTTCCATTCGGCAGCGGAGCCAACATCTTCGCCGCCCGGCTGCGGGCCACCCACAAGCATTCCCGGAATCGGTTCTTCAATGTTGTCCGAAGTACTCGGGCGGTGGTGCGGCATTTTCGGGGACTTCGTGCCGTAACCCGTTACAAACGACATATCAAGCGGGTTCTTGCCCAAAAGATAATCGAGAGCCTTGACCGCCGTCTTGTAATACTTCTGTTCGCCAGTGAGGTAGTACGCATGCAACAGCCAAACGCCCTGGTTTGCAGCAGTAGAGTTGGAACCCCAGACAAAGTCATCCTTTGCCATGACTACACCAAAACCTGTTTCGGCTCGGGAGACAAAATTGTCTGCGGTTCCTAAAATTTTCTGTTTCGCTTCATTCGCATCACCGCCAAATTGAGCCTGGTGAGTGGCCTTTTCGTAAGTGGCAAGGCCCAAGACACCGCCCCAATAAGAGATGTATTCTGTTGTTCCAGACTGTTTATAAGAAGCATCGCCTGTCGTGATGAAGAGTTCCGTGCCAGCGAGAACTTTTTCGTCACTTGCATCTTTATCTTCGTATGCGCCCGTCGAAACGCCCGACGGATTGGCAAGATAGTTCTGGTTCGGATGTTGTTGACCCCATGCAAAAGCTTTCTTCGCAGCATCAAGGCACTTCGTTGCAAAAGTGGCATCAAACGGCTTGTAAATGCGGGACGCCATCGCCATTATGGCTGCAAAATCAAACGTGCCCGCAGAGCTCTTGCCGATAACGTAAAGCTGGGAGTTGTCCTGTGCCGGCATCACGTCACCCGGAAAACCGAGAGAAGTGAGTTTGTGATAAACGCCACCGTCGCTCGCCTGCATGGTGAGCATCCAGTCCAAATTGTACTTGATTTCGGCAAGCAAATCCGGGAGCGAACCTTCAGCGGGAATGTTCCACTTGAGCGTCTTGAAGTAATTCGGGAAATGTTCGTAAAGCGAGAGTAGCGTGTAAGTCGTAATGCCGGAGTTCACAATGTAGCGGCCATAGTCGCCTGCATCGTACCAGCCCTTGCTCGAATTGATTGTGCCCGAAGCACCCGTAGAATTGTGAAGTTCCACCGTTACATTCGTGTGACCCGCAGCACGGCTCCACTTGCCTGCGTACTGCGATTCCAAAGCCATGGACGCACGCTGGTAATAGAACCACTTGATGGACGCCTTGACGATATCTTCGTAAGTCTGCGATTTCACCACAAGGTCGGAACGGAGAACGTTGCCATTCACCTTGATGCTGTACTTGCCCGCTTCAGAAAGCTTCGAAAAATCGACGAGTTGCACATTCTGACCGCTCGCATCCCAAAAAGACGCAGCCCGCGGTGTGACGGAAAGCACGACCTGACCCGCAGAATTGACAAAATCCACATTGCCGTTCGCATCGACGAGAGCAAGTTCCTTAAAGTCACCCGGACGGTAACCAATTTGGTTGATATAGGCCGTCGCCGCAAAAGATGGAACCGCAGCAAGAGCCGCAAGCGCTACAGACTTTAACGCATGTTTTTTCACAAACATCCTCACTTAAAAAATTCACCATTCATAAATATAGAGCGAGCAAAGAAGATATTCTAGCCTTAGGAATTGCATTTTAAAGAAAGCTGTATCAAGTGTTTTATTTACGGAAACAGAAAAACGGCACCCCGGAGGATGGAGTGCCGTTTTCGATTCTATGTATTTGGATTCTTCAGGTTGGTATTTGTTTTTACTTGATTCTATGACCCTTCAAGTCAAAGCGTTTGTCGTTCATTTCGACATAGAGTTTCTGGTCATTGAAACGGAGGCGAACACCGTCATTCGCATTTGCACGGTTCCGTTGCGTCAAGGGCCTGAGCGAAGAGGTTCCGCCCTTAGCAACACCTTCAACGGCAAACGACGGAGCATAACCCGCATTCAAAGCTTCCATCGCACCGGCGAGGTATGCAAATGGAGCGTTCCAGTTAATTGCGACTTCATTTGTCGCATAGCTACAACGGTCATCGATATAAGAAGTAGCAGGCGTTTTACCGGTTGTGTAATCTTTGCATTCCCAAGTTTTCGTTCCAATATCTTCACCGTTCGGCTGCGGCCCGCCCACAACCATGCCCGGAACCGGAGGTTCCACATTGTCGGACGTACTCGGGCGATGGTGCGGCAGCAATGGAGACTTTGTACCGAATCCCGTCACGAACGACATATCGAGCGGATTCTTCCCCAGCAAATAATCCATCACCTTCTTTGCGGCTTCGTAATACTTCTGGTCGCCTGTCACGTAGTAAGCATGGAGCAAGAACACGCCCTGATTACCGGCCACAGCATTCGAGCCCCAGACAAAGTCTTCGCTCGACATCACGACACCAAACCCCTTTGTGGATACATAAGCATATTCTTTAGCGAAATCATTAAGCATCGTCTTAGCAGTCGCAGCTTCAGAACCCGCTTCTGTCGGATGGCTTGCTGCGCCATAAACCGCAAGGCCGTACATTTCAGGCCATGCCGGGATAATACTCGCTTCATTTGCATTCAGTTTTGGCTTGTAAGATGCATCACCCGTCGAAATGAAAAGTTCCATTCCGGCAAAAACCATTTCATCATCCAGTTTGCCATCGCTATACGAACCCGTCGCGACACCCATCGGATTAGTGAACATAACCTTCGGATTCTTCTCGGCCCAAGCGTAGGCTTTCTTAGCCGCTTCAAGGCACTTCGTCGCATACGCTTCGTCAAACGGTTTATACACACGGTAAGCAGCGGCCATCACACCAGCAAAATCTAAAGCAGCTGCAGTTCCCTTACCAATAACATAAAGTTTATCCTTGTCCTGAGCCGGCATCACATCACCCGGGAACTGGAGCGTTGTGAGTTTATGATAAACCATTCCGTCTTCGGCTTGCATGGTCAGCATCCAATCTAAGTTGTACTTAATTTCGGCCAGCAAGTCCGGGAGATTCCCTTCGGCAGGGATGTTCCACTTGAACGTCTTGAAATAGTCCGGGAAATGTTCGTAAAGCGAAAGAAGCGTGTAAGTCGTAATGCCCGAGTTCACAATGTAGCGGCCATAGTCGCCCGCATCGTACCAGCCCTTGCTCGATTCAATTGTTCCCGAACCTCCGGTAGAATTATGGAGAGAAACCGTCGCATTCGTGTGGCCCGCATCGCGTTTCCACTGGCCTGCATACTGCTCTTCCAAAGGCATGGATGCACGCTGGTAATAGTACCACTTGAGCGCAGCCTTTGCAATGTCTTCAAAGACCTTGTCCGCAATTTTCAAGTCCGAGCGAAGCACCTGTCCGCCCTGCTTGATGCTGTAAGTACCGGGAGTTGTCAACGCCGAAAAATCGACAAGCTGCACACTTTGGCCGCTCGGCTTCCACACGGAAGCTGCCTTCGGAGTCACCGTGAGCACGGTCTTTCCGGCAGCGTCCACGATTTCGATATCGCCACTGCCATCGACCAAGGCAAATTCCTTCGGGTCCGCGGTGCGGTAACCGACCTGGTTGATATAGGCAGTCGCAGCAACCGCAGACGACGCTAGCGAAAGCGTTGCCACCGCGATTGAAAAGTACTGTTTCAAGCCGAACTTGGACATAAGACACTCCTGTTGTTTTTCACCAATCATAATCTACCATTAAAAAAAAAGATTGCCCAACTTTTGTTGGACAATCTGGTTACAACTGTACCCAATGCGTTATTTTCGCACAAATCGAATGATATTCGTCACACCGGGAGCTACATCCACCATGATTCCGTAAATTCCGGGAGGTAAAGACGACAAGTCCAGTTCCTTGCGGAATACGCCGCTAAACTTGCGGGAACCGTTGACGGCGATAATCGTATAGCGGAAAGCACCTTCTGCTCCTTGAACAAACAGATGATTTCCTCGAATTTCCAAGTCATACGATTTGCTGAATTTCGGCACAAAACCCGTACTCGTATCTTTTACGGTTGTATCCTTTACCGTAGTGTCTTTTTTTGACGTATCTACGACTGCGGTATCTATCTTCGAAGTATCCGCCACCGTCGTATCCGGAGCCTTGGCAGCCTTCGCCTCGCGGGCCTTATTCAGGAATTCGACGGCCTTGTTCAAGTTCTCTGTCGAATTCATCTTGTCGCCGCCATGAGAACCGCCCGATACCTTGACAAATTCAGTCACCACGTTGTGATGCTTGAGGGAATCGTAAAGTTCCTGGCTCTGTTCGATGTTCACAACGTTATCGGAGGTTCCGTGGAAAATGATAACCGGAGGATCGTCATCGCTCGCGTAGTAGGGCGAACTTGCAACCATCCACTTGTCCTTATTGCCTTCGCGTTCCACACCGATGAAAGCACCTTCCATCGTTCCAGAGCCACCCATGCTGATAGGGTTCATCGTGTAGATGTCAGTCGGAGGAGACCAGAGCACGGCACCGTCAACGCAGCTGCTGAACGAAGTATATTCGCCGAGATCGCCGACCAAATCGACGGTCACCGAGCCGGACTTGCCTTCCTTCAATCCGCAAGTTGTCGCGGTAAGGCTCGAAAGGTGTCCACCCGAGGAGAACCCGGACACGGCGACAAAATTCGTGTCGAACTTGTACTTTGCCGCATTGCCGCGGACAAAGCGCACCACGGCCTTGATGTCGTGCAACTGCGCCGGATACTTGGCATCACTTGCCGAACGATGGTTCGGAGTCACAACCGCATAACCCGCCTTGACGTAAGCCGCACAGATGGTGCTCAAGTCCGCGGAGCCTTTCATATTATTGCTGCTCCAGGCACTACCGTAAGTATGGATGACAACCGGATACGATTCCTTTGCCTGCTTAGGAACGTAAATATCCAGTGTATGGTAGGTTTTTCCATCGCCAACGTAGTTCACATCGGCAGTTTTATCGGCATCAGGTACACCGCCGCTTCCTTGTGGGCCCCCGAAACCGCCGCCCCATTGGGCGAAAGAGAAAACAGCGGTTACTCCGACCGCCATCATGAATTTTTTCATAACCACTCCAATCAACAGCGTTTCCGTAATTAGAAACGCTTTATATCAATCTAAATTCAAAAAAAATTTCGAGCCTTAGTGTAAATTATTTTTTATTGTTTCGGTTTACAACCGGATGCGATTTACAACATTTTCCCTACTCAATCAATTGCCCAGCGTCATCACATAGGCCTATGAGTATGCTGTTGCCATCGGAATCTACTTTTAGCAAGCCGTATTTGGCATTTTCAAATTTTTTACCAGAACCTTCTTGGAAAAAATAATTGTCGGCTCCGATTGTCAACCTTCCATTATGTCTCTTATAACGGATTATAAACTCCCCGTCATTTACATCCTTACCGTCTTGAATGCGTACAAACTCGGCCACCCTGTCACTACCCAATTTTACCACTACGTAACCGGATTTAGATTTGTAGCCAATCTTGTCGAAGATTTGATAATTCAACGCCATATAGTCGCCCTGCATAAGCGAGCGCGGGTCAACGGGCGCGAGGCGCAGCAAAACTTCAGTACCTTTGGCAATCAGCGTTTCTTTTTGCATCACCGAAAAGGCAAAGAACGCAAGTACCAATATCAAGTTGGCGGCCAATACAATTTTATACTTTTTACTCATTTGGTCACTCGCTTAATGTAGTAAAACGCCAGCAGGAATAACGCTCCCGAAGCCATCAGCAGATACGACTTGTTTATCAGCAACATCTCTAAATCGTAATAGAAGAATGATATTCCGCAAATAAACGCTGCAGAAAAAATAACCAAGCACACATAGTCGAGAATCAAAAACGATAAAAGCATTCCCACAATCGGAAACGCCATCGCGGGATACACAGCCGTAGATGCACTACATAACAGGGCAAGTATATACCCTTCAATCAGCCTTTTGCCCGTAACATATTTACGCAGCAAGATACAGGCAATAACGAAACTGATTATTGCAAAGACTATCGCAAAAGCAGTATTGTCTCTGTGAATAAACCATAAAAGCGCTACTGATACAGCGGCGGTCGCAAACCTGATGGTTTTCAAATCGTCTTTAATCCCTATTGAGGCAAACCAATTATCTCTGATGGTGGCAGCAAATATGCACATATAGGCTACGATAATTGCAAAACAGGACATTTCGATATTGCCATCTTTCATGGCACGGCCAGAGAATAAATGGTCAAAATACGAGAAGCAAATGAGCGGCAGTACTACCGAAGCATAACAGAGCAGCATCTGCCGGCACAAATGGATTTTGCTCAGCGCAAATGAAAAAAGGGCTACCACAAATTGCAACACCAGAGTTAGCGTCAAGTGGCGATCCCCTGCGATATACCCGAATGCAAACCCGGAGATAAACAATGGATACGCCACCAACAGCGATTGTACATCATTGTTGTCAGACCCATCGTCTCGCGAAATCACTATCGCCAAAACAATCGCAATGGCCGACAGCACCCCATATACAAACACATTGCCTCGCACAGCAAGTGCTACCATGCTCGTCAACAGCGATGCAATGATTGTTCCGCCTATGCCCATCACTATCAGCAAGGGCCAAGGCAAATGTTTGGATTTACGGCTGTTATCTTCCATTATCATTCACCGATTATTTTGTTAAAGTTTCAGATTTTTCCTGTTTCCACTTTTTGTATTGATCTACAATAGCGAACGTTGCCCCGACCAAGGCGGCAGTACTTAGCATAAAGTGGAGCAACAGAACAAAAAAATCATGGGAGAGGAATCTGAGAAATAGGCATTCCAGCACACTCAACGCACCTATGAACAACATTGAATATAGCCATATATTCTTTTGCCTCAGCGAACACCATATTGTTGCTACAGTTACAGCGAAAGCCATCAGAAGATTAAGCAAAGCTACTACGGCATGACGCATTTCCATTTCATCAAGAATTACAAAACACACTACGCACACCGCCATACCGAATTCTATTGTAAACAAAATACTTGTAAACCAAGACGACGGAGCAGACAAATCAGGCAGATATTTTGGAGCAAAAATAAAGAACGCAATCCACACCGCACCGTAAAGCATAAGCAACGTCAGAAACCACCTGTTATCTGGAAACAGCGGAATCACACCCATCGAAATAAGTGCAATAAAGATTGTCCAAAGCGGGTAGAAATCAGTGACATAGACCCATACTAAGATGCAGCACGCCCATGTGAGGAAAAATACGTAAGAGTCGGCCGTGGTCTGATAAACCTGTCCGAATATAGCCCAAAACACGCCCACAAGCCCACACAGGACAGATACCGTAATTTTGCGAGTGAAGTCGCTCATTTTCACGGTCATTGACACCGCAAAAACCGCAAGAATTAAAGTCACAGCGATGCCCAATTTTACGAAACGGTGCATCAGTTCCCAATTGTAGGCGAAGAAGAAAATGATGCCCGCCAGCATCAATCCTGAGCCTAACGTCAACGTAAAAACCTGCAAGAACCGCAGCCAAGCCTTAGCATCGGCGGTTTTGTGGCTATCGCTCCCCAGTAATGTAATAGAATCTTCCATAATGATATTTTTTTGAAGTTACTTTTAAAGATATATCTTTTTCGTGAAAAAAATCATTTTCGTAAAAAAAAACAGGCCCCGGCACAAGGGCCGGGGCGACAATTAGGCGAATACTGCGACAAAATGGTTACATTTCAATTAGTCATGCACATAGAGCAATGACACACAAGAACAAGACGATGATTCTTGTCATGTCCTGTCATCCTATATTGATAGGGTGACATTTTTTTATGCTAATGTAAACTTTAAAAAGTTGGGAGTGGAGCGGGTAACCCGTAATTGTCATCCGGCATTATAGCCAGCCCGGGACGAAGGC
>Ga0265300_10001964_pt1 | contig 18498 bp, 12 predicted proteins | sample AusTroGonzalo_MG_FD_193482 | JGI IMG/M metagenome (GOLD analysis project Ga0265300, IMG submission 193482) | Bovine rumen microbial communities from tropical cattle in Woodstock, Queensland, Australia - Gonzalo_03 | ecosystem: Host-associated > Mammals > Digestive system > Stomach > Rumen ...
ATGTTTGGCGGAAATCTGGCCGGCATTATAGAAAAGCTCGATTACGTGGCGTCGTTGGGCGTCACGGCGATTTACCTTTGCCCGATTTTCAAGAGCAATTCCAACCACCGTTACCATACGGTCGATTACTTTGAAATTGACCCGGTGCTAGGGACGCTCAAAGATTTCGATAAACTTGTCCAAAAAGCGCATAAACTAAATCTCCGCGTGATTCTGGATGGTGTATTTAATCATTGCTCCAGGGGATTTTTCCAGTTCAACAGCTTGATGGAATTGGGGACAAATTCTCCGTACGTGGACTGGTTCCATGTGCATGGCTGGCCGCTGCATGCGTATTCGGGTAAGCCCAATTACGAATGCTGGTGGGGCTACCCGGCACTCCCGAAATTCAATACCGACAATCCGGATGTTCGCGAATACCTGTTCTCGGTAGGCGAATACTGGATGAAGCGCGGCATTGACGGCTGGCGCCTGGACGTGCCGAACGAAATTGACGACGATAGCTTTTGGCAGGAATTCCGCACGCGCATCAAGGCAATAAACCCGGATGCGTATATCGTTGGTGAAATTTGGGACGAGCCTTCCCGCTGGTTACAGGGCGACCAGTTTGACGGCGTGATGAATTATCCGCTTCGCAAGGCGGTTCTGACGTACCTGTTCGACGAAAAGCCGATCGATATCGAAGAATTTGCGAAGCGCTTGCGTGATGCGTTCCCGGCAGACCGTTTTGGCGTGCCGATGAATTTGCTCGGAAGCCATGACACGACCCGTATGGCGTCGCTCCCTTGCAGTAACTTGCAGCGAGTAAAACTGGCGCTTGCGCTCCTCTTCTTTTTGCCGGGAGCTCCCTGTATATACTATGGGGACGAAATCGGCATGTTGGGCGGCAAGGATCCGGACAACCGCAGGACTTTCCCGTGGGACAAACTTGAAGAAGGCGAAAAGAAGCCGATTTTCAGCTTTGTCAAGGAATTGATCGAACTCCGCAAAAAGTCCAAGGTGCTGCGTGAAGGGTCGCTGGAAATTGCCTGCAAACCGGACGCTTTAGATGTTGTCCGTGAACTGAAGGGCAAAAAGATGACGCTCCGCGTTTTCTGCGACCGTCTGGACTCCGAAAACTCCTTTATTATAGAATAGCGCCCAAAAAAGGACGCTTTTCTTGCAATTTAGACACGGAACCTACAGAAATTTCTAAATTTGCGCTCACGAATGTGCTTGAAAAGGTGCATCGTACTTAGCGTTTAATGCCTTTAAGGGATTACAAATGAATAAACATAAATTCGGCATGCGAGAATTCATCATTCTCCTCGTCATCATTCTTTCGGCCTACACTGTATGGCCTTCTATTCAGGTTCACTCCAAGAAGGGTGAAGCCAAGAAGACTTTCCTCAAGGAAAATCCGAAACTGGGCTCTAAGTCCATCAACTTCGGTTTGGACCTTGCTGGTGGTTCTAGCATCACGCTCCAGATTGACAAGTCCAGCCTCAAGGACGGCGAAGATATCAAGGATATCCAGGCCCAGTCTCTCGAAATCATTCGTAACCGCGTTGACCAATACGGTCTTTCTGAACCGCAGATTTCTCCGAGCGGCGACGACCGCATCTTGGTTGAACTGGCGGGCGTGGACGACTCTACGGCAAAGGCTCTCGTGGGTTCTACCGCAAAGCTCGAATTCAAGATTCTTGCTGAATCCGATCGTTTTGCTCAGGTCATTAGCCTGATTGACGCTTACCTCACTCGTCAGACGACCGACATCGTCGCTGATTCCACGGTGAAGGATTCCGCAAAGGTTGATTCTTCTAAGGCTATGTCCGATGAAGAACTTCTCGCCGGTGGCGTTGCCAAGGCCGAAGAAAAGAAGGATTCCGCCGCTGCAGAAGATGCCGCTCCGGCAGACTTGGTTGGCCAGTCCCTTACTTCTTACTTCCTCTCTTTCGGCAATGGCGGTTTCATTGCTGAAGAAAGTGTCGAAAAGGTCAAGAAGCTCCTCGAAACCGACGGCGTCCAGAAGCTCATTCCGCGTGACGTCGCATTCGCTTTCGGTAGCGGTCTCGAAAAGCTCCGCCGCGATTCCAACATCAAGGCCAAGCGTCTTTACCTCCTCCGTCGTCGCGCCGAAATGGGCGGTGACGATATCATCGATGCTCGTCCGTACCGCGTGAGCGACGGTGTCAGCGCCGGTGAAGTTGCCGTGAACCTCAAGTTCGGCGGCATCGGTCCTAAGAAGTTCTCCGCTGTGACGGCTGCTAACGTCAGCAAGCAGATGGCCATCGTTCTTGATAACCAGGTCATCAGCGCTCCGGTCATCCGTGACCGTATCCCGAACGGCGAAGCCCAGATTACGGGTCTCGAAGACATGGCCGAAGCTAACCGCCTCGCTGTCGTGTTGAAGGCTGGTGCTCTCAAGGCTCCGATGCAGATTATTGAAAGCCGTACCGTCGGTGCTACCCTCGGTGAAGAAAACATTGTGCAGGGCTTCGGTTCCGGTGCAATCGGCCTTATCATCTGCTTGGTGTTCATGGTTTCTTACTACCGCCTCGGTGGCTTTATCGCAAGCATCGGCGTGATCATCAACGCCCTCGTGACTGCCGCTGTGATGTCCGTGTTTAACGCCACGCTTACTCTCCCGGGTATTGCAGGCTTCATCCTCGTCGTCGGTATGTCCCTCGACGCGAACGTGATTATTTACGAACGTATCCGTGAAGAACTCAAGAACGGCCTTACGGCTCGTGCTGCAGTGGCTAAGGGTTACGAACGTGCATTCAGCGCCATCTTGGACTCCAACTTGACGACTGTTTTGACGGGTCTTATTTTGTACAAGATTGGTACGGGTTCTGTCAAGGGTTTCGGTCTTACTCTTACGATCGGTATCCTCACTTCTCTCTTCTGCGCTATCACGGTTTCCCGTGCAGTGTTCGACTGGAGACTTGCTAAGCGCGACAGAACGACGCTCTCCATCGGTTCTGGCTTCAAGGCTTTGAACAACGCCAACCTCCCGATCATGAAGAATCGCGGCAAGTTCAGAGTCCTCTCCATCATCCTCATCATTGCAAGTATCGCAAGCATCGCTGTGAAGGGCTTTGACTTTAGCATCGACTTCACGGGTGGTCAGGTCTATACGATCCAGTATCAGGATGACGCCAAGCACGAAACCGATTTGAACAAGGCTTTGAGCAAGGCTGGTATCCAGGGTGCTCGCGTCCGTTCTCTCGGTGGTACGTCTGCTAACTCCTACCAGGTCAGCGTCCGCGGTGATGACGTGAACTTCGAAGTAACGATGGCTAAGGCTTTCGAAGCCGCTAACCAGAAGTGCGAAATCGTGGCTAAGGACTCTGTGGGTCCGACCATCGGTAAGGAACTCCGCTACAACGCTATCTTGTCCGTGATTTTGGCATGGCTCATGATTGCTATCTACGTTTGGTTCCGATTCGGTAAGCTCGGTCTTGGCTTCGGTGTTTCCGCAGTGCTCGGCCTTATTCACGATACCCTCATCACGCTCGGCTTCATCTCGGCATTCGGCCTTTCTTTCGACGGTGCCTTGATTGCTTCGCTCCTTACGATGATCGGTTACTCTGTGAACGACACCATCGTGAACTTCGACCGTATCCGTGAAAATACCGCACTCTTCGGCACGGCTAACTATGAACGCACGATCAATAGCTCTTTGAACCAGTGCTTCAGCCGTACGGTGATTACGTCTCTCACGACGCTCTTTGTTTGCGTTGTCCTTGCTGTCAAGGGCGGTTCTTCGATCCGCGACTTCGGCTTGGTACAGTGCTTCGGTATCCTCATCGGTACCTACTCTTCTGTGTGCGTCTGCTCTCCGATCGTTCTCTGGTGGAGCAAGAAGTTCAAGAAGGGTGTGTAATCCTTTAACACGCTAAGATATTCAAAACGCTCGGCCACACGGTCGGGCGTTTTTTAATGGTTTTGAGCCTTTTATTTTGCTACCTATATAACTTTTTTATGCTATATCTCTAGTCTTTCCTTTGTCCTCTCTCCTGTAAATTACTATATTGCTGTCCGTTCGATAAAGGGGGCGCTTATGCTCAAGTATTACAAGATCGAATCCGGTCGTCTCTCTGTAGCTCCGAGCGAGGAAGCTGCTGATATTGTCATGATGGGTTCATTGAGCCAGGAGCAGCGTAGCGTCCTTGTCAAAGAATATGAAATTACCGAACATACGATAGCCTCCGCATTCGACTCTGACGAACTTTCCCGTATCGAATACGACGATGATTTTACGACCATCGTGTTTAAGAAACCCAAGAATTATTCTGCCGAAGACAATTTCCAGTTCCGTGTAGAATCTTTTGGCATCTTCATTTTCAAGGACTGGGTCTTGCTCCTTACGGACAGCGATATCCCGGTGATGGATGAACGCAAGTTCTCCAAGATCGATAGCCTCAATACTTTTGTGCTTCGTGTGCTGAGCTTTGCGATTGCACACTTCAATGAACACTTGAAGATCATCAACCGCATCAACGACGACTTGGAACTTCGCCTCAATACGTCGATGGAAAACAAGTATCTCTTGTCGATGTTCAGCTTGAACAAGGGCTTGATTTACTACGTGAGCGCCTTGAACAGTAACGATACGTTGCTCCGCAAATTGCAGCTTGGCCGCAGCCTCAACTGGACCGAAGCCGAACGCGAATTGCTCGAAGATATCCAGATTGAAAACGGGCAGAGCTTGCAACAGGCAAACATCTATGCCAACATTTTGACGTCCATGATGGATGCGCGCGCAAGCGTGATCAACAACAACGTGAACCAACTCATGAAGAACCTCACCATCGTGACGATTTCTATATCGCTCCCGACGTTCTTCGCCAGCTTGTTCGGTATGAACGTGAAACTTCCGTTCGGTATGAACGGAGATGCGACGGTCGGTTCGCCGGTGGCCTTCTGGATCATCATCGCCATCTGCTTCCTCTCCGTGTTTGTCTTCTTGGCCGTCTGGATGCGCAAGAAGTAACTCCACTTTTTGCATTGTCATCCCGGTCATGTGCCGGGATCCCCTTACACAGTATTTATTGCATAAAAAAACGCGGTTTTCACCGCGCTTTTAATGTAACTGGATCGTTTGCGTGGCTCCGCCACTCAGTTACCGCGTTCGCTCATGCTCGCGACCATCGCCACGATTTCGTCCGTAAAGGTGCTCTTGGGGAACTTGTCGGCGATAGCCAATGCCTGTTCCAGGTGCTCTTGAGCTTCGGCCTTTGCCTTGGCGAGGCTGTTCTTTTCGTTCAAGCGCTTGAGGATCTTTTCGGGAACGCCTTCTTCGGAAGCCTTAGCGATAAAGCCTTCCATTTCAGCGCGTTCTTCGGCATTGCAATCCTCGAAGTAGTAAAGCAACGGGAGCGTGATAAGACCGTTGGAAAGGTCGGTGAATTTGGCCTTGTCCAAGTTCACGGAACCGTAGCCGTAATCGAGCAAGTCGTCAATGATTTGGAAGGCAATGCCAAAGTGCGTTCCCATCTTGGCGCATTCATCGACCATCGGCTTGTCAAAACCTGCCAGAATGCCACCGATGCGAGCTGCTGCATCAATGAGGGCTGCGGTTTTGCCGTCGATGATTTCGTTATAGGCCTTGCGGGAAAGTCCCATGTCGCCGCTGTGGTCCAGTTCAAGGATTTCGCCAATGATAAGCTTGTCGGCCGCATCCGAGATAATCACGGGGATGTTGCGGGCTTCTTCGTCAATGACGCTGCGCATGGACTGCGAAAGCACATAGTCGCCAATCAATACGGCGACCTGCGTGCCCCATTCGCGGTGGGCCGTCTTTTGACCGCGGCGAACGTCCGTGTCGTCGATGATGTCGTCATGGACGAGGCTTGCGAGGTGCAAAAGCTCCACGGCTGCACAAGCGTGTGCGACGCGCTTGATGTCCGGTTTTGCGTTGCCACAGTTAGCGAGCAGACAAAGGAGCGTCGAGCGGATGCGCTTGCCTTTACGGCTGAACAATGTGACAAGGCGGTCAGAAATCCCAGCAGGGGCGTTCTTGGCCACCTGCATAATTTCGTTTTCCGTCTGGTCGAGTTCTTCCTTGACCAAGTCACGGGCTTGGGATAAAACGGCTTTGAAGTCGGCTTTCGTCGGACTCATTTAAATATCCAAATCGTTCAAGACTTTGTATGCGTTTGTCTCGATGAACTTGCGGCGCGGTTCCACGTCTTCGCCCATGAGCATGCTGAAGATCTGGTCGGCAAGGACGCTGTCTTCCACATGGCACTGCTTGAGGAATCTCGTCTTCGGGTCCATGGTGGTTTCATTCAACTGTTCCGGCGACATTTCGCCCAAACCTTTGAATCGAGTAATCGCGACATTCTTCTTGTCTTCGATTTCGGCCATGACCTTGTCCTTTTCGTTTTCGTCGAACAAGTAGCGTTCCTTCTGGCCAATCTTGAGCTTGTACAGAGGAGGCATGGCCAGGAAGATGTGACCCGTATCGATCAGCGGGCGCATGTAGCGGAAGAAGAACGTGAGGAGGAGCGTCTGGATGTGAGAACCGTCCACATCAGCATCGGTCATGATGATGATCTTGTCGTAACGGAGTTTCTCGATCTTGAATTCTGTGCCGATGCCGGTACCGATAGCGTTCACCAAGTTCTGGATTTCTTCGGTGTCGAGCACGCGGTGGAGGCTTGCTTTTTCGACGTTCAAAATCTTACCGCGGATCGGGAGAATAGCCTGGAATTCACGGCTACGGCCCATCTTTGCAGAACCACCTGCAGAGTCACCTTCCACGATGAACATTTCGCATTCCTTCGGGTCGCGGCTAGAGCAGTCGGCGAGTTTACCCGGAAGGCCGCCACTTTCAAGAACGTTCTTGCGGCGGGCGAGTGTACGGGCGCGGTGGGCGGCTTCACGAGCCACGGCGGCGTTATAAACTTTGTCCAAGATGATCTTGACAGCAGCCGGATTTTCCTGGAAGTATTCTTCGAGCTTTGCGCCGAATGCCGATGCCACGTAACCTGCGATTTCGGAGTTGCCGAGCTTGCGCTTGGTCTGGCCTTCGAACTGCGGCTGCGACACCTTGATGGCGATAACGGCGGTAAGACCTTCGCGGATATCGTCCGAGGTAATCTGGGCTTCTTTCTTGCCCTTCGGCATGTCCTGTGCAAACTTCGAGATGACGCGTGTGAGGGCCGTCTTGAAGCCCGTCACGTGAGTACCGCCATCGTACGTATTTACGTTGTTGACGAAGCTGAAGAAGTTTTCCTGATAACCGTCGTTGTACCACATGGCCACTTCCAACGGGTATTGTCCGTCCGGAAGCAACAAGTGGATCGGTTCCTGGAAAAGCGGTGTGCGGTGTTCGTCCACATAGCGCACAAATTCAGAAACGCCACCGGGGAAGCAGAACGTATCGGACTGCTTGTGTTCCGGATCGCGTTCGTCGGTAAGCGTGAGTCTGAGCCCGCTCATCAAGAAGGCGAGTTCGCGGAAACGCGTGGCGAGCGTGTCGTACACATAAACCGTTTCAGAGAAAATCGTATCGTCCGGATAGAATTCAACGGACGTACCGGTCGTTCCGTCGGATTCTCCGATGTCGACCTGCGGACCCGTCGGGACGCCACGTGCAAATTCCTGCTTGACGATTCTGCCGTTGCGGCGGACCGTCACGATAAGCTTGTTAGAAAGTGCGTTCACGCAGCTCACGCCCACGCCGTGAAGACCGGCAGAGACCTTGTACGAGCTGTTGTTAAACTTACCACCGGCGTGGAGCTTCGTCATCACGACCTGGATGGTGCCCACCTTTTCCTTGGGGTGGATGTCGGTCGGAATGCCACGGCCGTTGTCGGTCACGCGGATGCCGTTCCCCGGCAAAATGGAAATTTCGATATGGTTGCAGAAACCAGCAAGGGCTTCGTCAACAGAGTTGTCGACCACTTCCCATACCAGGTGGTGAAGCCCACGAATATCAGTCGATCCAATGTACATTGCGGGGCGGACACGCACTGCTTCCAAACCTTCGAGAACGGTAATGCTCGAACCGCTATAATCTTCTTCCGCCTTCTTAATTTCTTCAGTTTCTTCTGCCATAATTCCTCTATTAAACCCCTTCCTAGGCGAATCGTATACCTTGAATAAACGGCTTTCCCAAAAGGGTATTACACTTTGCAATAATAGCTTTTTTTTGCAGGTTCAATTCGAATTTTAGCGTCGAATTGTCTGTATGTAGCACCAATATGTTCTTGTCGATTTTGACAGGTTTTACGTGGCTTGCCAAGGCTCCGATCACCTCGTTAAAACGCTCCGAAATGACCTTGAAATGGATGTCTTCGGAGATGTGGTTTGCATTCAGGACGCGCTCCAGGAGGACACTGATGTCCTGAACTTTATTCCCCGTAAAACTCTTGTTGCTACTGCGTTTGGTTAAAGACATTTGTACAAATTTATCGCGTTAAACAAGCAACAGCTTGGAGAGCGTAAACCCGCCAATCAAGATGCTTGTCATGCCGGCAACGACGGTCGCCTTGGTGCTCTTGCCCACGCCTTCTGCACCGCTGTGGGTGAAGTAGCCGAAGAAGCAAGCGTAACTCGAAATAAAGAATCCGTAAAGGGTCGCCTTGATAAGGCCTACGATCAAGTCCCAGTTCTGGTAGAACATGCGCACGCCGTAGAAGAACACGGAGAACGAGACTTCTTTATAGAGGTGCGCCACTTCGTAACCGCCGACAATACCGATAAAGATACTCAAGATGGTCAGCACCGGGAGCATGATGACTGTTGCAATGAGTCTTGGTGCCAGCAAGTATTTGTAAGGGCTAAGACCTAATACTTTGTACGCATCAAGCTGTTCTGTCACAGCCATCGTTCCAAGTTCCGAGCACATCGATGCACCGATTCGCCCGGCAAGCACCATTGCGGTAAGGATGGGGCAGAGTTCCACCATCACGGATTTACCGACGGCCATGCCCACGAACATCATCGGGATCATGTCACCGAACTGGTAGGCAAGCTGCCACGACATAATGGCGCCTGTCGCAAGCGATGCCGCTATCACCACGGGAATACTCGTGTTCCCTACGTGGTACATCTGCTCGACTGTCGTATGAAAGTTGGTGAAGGCTCCAGGAATGTTCTTGAACAATTCCCAAATGAACAGCAAGTAATCCACTACCTTGTTGAGGAAGCGTCGAACGGCTCGTCCTAAGCCTTCAGCCATTTTGTTTATCAGTGCGATCAAGATGAACCGTTACTTCTTAGTTGCTTTTTTCTTGGATTTCGGCGGAGCGCTGATGGACTTCTTGTAAAGCTGCGTGTCGCTCAGGTACTTGATGGCTTCGTTTAGTTGCTTGTCGCGCTTGAGCGAGAAGGCTGTGCTGACAGAGTCGTTCACGAATGCCGTCAAGAGTTCACGCTTGATGCCGTCCTTGATGTAGTCCTTGTTGGCTTCGAACTGGGCGTCGCGGTTATCTTCGAGAGCCTTGCGCATGTCGTTGATACGTTTGACGAGCGTCGAATCCGTAATGGTCTTGGAACTGTCGCCCATGTAGTTCTGTTCGCGGATGATGCTCTTTTCAAGCTGATCCACGCCTACGAGAGCGTTGCTCTTGACCTTCATGAAGTTCGTGTCTTTCTTGCAGAATGCCTTGAACTGCGTGAAGAGGGAATCCGGAACGACCCAGTCCGGGGTCATCTTGACCTGAGCCTTTTCGAGACTCGGGCGGATCTTCACGGCAAACTTGAAGTACATGGCCATACGTTCCTGCACCTGAACGACCCACGGCATCGGGTCGAGTTCCACGTCGACGTCCGGCTTGATGCCGCCACCGCCGAACATCATGCGTCCGTTGTTGGTGTAGAACGTGTCGCGTGCGGCAGTATCCTTCTTGACGGAGTCTGCCTTGGCGATATCCTTTTCTTCGGAATCTTCTTCGTCTTCTTCCTGAAGCTTGAGTCCCTTGATGCCGTTTTCGGGCTTGTTGATGCAACGTCCGAAGGGCAGGTAGTAGAAGGCGGTCGTAAGCTTGAGGGCATTGCCTGCGTTATCGAGCGGGAAGATGGTCTGCACGGAACCCTTACCGAACGAGGTCTTACCGACGATCAAAGCGCGGTCCCAGTCCTGGAGCGCACCGGAAACAATTTCAGCGGCACTGGCAGAACCCTGGTTCACGAGGACGACCATCGGGACATCCGGCTTGAGCAGCGGGACTCTGTGGGCGGTACTTTCAGTCTTTTGGGTGCGTCCGCGCGTGCTGACGATGACGTTCCCCGGCTTCAAGAACAGTTCACTGATTTCAATAGCCTGGTTCAAAAGTCCACCCGGATTGTAGCGCATGTCGAGGATGAGCTTCTTCATGCCCTGCTTCTGGAGGCTTCTGAGAGCGTTTTCGACATCGCTTGTCGTCTTGTCGCTAAAGGTGGCAAGCTTGATGTATCCGATGTCCGGCGTCACCATGCCGTAGTAAGGAACGGCGTGGACGATGATTTCTGCTCTTGTGATGGTAAAGTCCATGAGGTCGGGAACGCCTTCACGTTCGATTGCTACGGTCACGTCTGTACCGATCTTACCGCGGAGCTTGTTCACGGCGTCATCCAGCGAAAGTCCCTTGGTGTCCTTGCCGTCGATTTTGCGGATGCGGTCACCGGCGCGGATACCGAGCTTGAATGCCGGCGTGCCGGAAAGCGGCGAAATAACCGTGAGGATGTTGTCACGGAGGCTAATGGTAATGCCCACGCCACCGAACTTACCTTCCATGGAAACCCTAAGGCTTTCGTAGTCCTTGGGAGCAAAGACGGTCGTGTGCGGGTCCAAAATGTTTCGAATGCCATTGATGGCTGCGTCCGTGATTTCGGTCGGATTGACTTCTTCGACGTACTTGCGGTTCACTTCGGAGAGAACCTTGTTCAGGCGCGAAACTTCGTCATAAAAATCTCCAGGAGGAGTTTTCTTTTCGGTAGCGGCGTTCGCAAAGCAAAGCGCGGACAGCGTTGCCATAAAAACAGAGCGGAAACATAAAGATTTGAACATCATGCGATAAAGATACAATTTCCTTTAAAAAATCACCACCTTATAAGGAAAAAACCGGCTAGGAATAGCCGGTTTTTCATGAAAGGAGAGAGTATGAAACTTGTTTGGACTAAAAATGTTATGCAGCTTCGCGGAGGAGGCGTTCTACATCGGCACCGCGGAGCTTGTTCAAGGCGTTTTCCTTGAGCTGGCGGACGCGTTCCTTGGAGAGGCCGACCATCGGAGCGATTTCCTTGAGATTCAGGTCGGAATCCATCTTGAAGCCGTAATAGAGCTTGATGATTTCCTTTTCCTGGGCAGAGAGGTTTTCGCTCATCACCTTGTCGAACACATCGTCACGATTGTTGCTGTTGGCAAGATCGTCCGTGTGGTTCTGGGTATCGGAGAGGGTATCGCCAAGAGTCACATCGCCGTCTTCGTTAACAGGGGCGTCGAGCGAAGAGGATGTTGTGCCCATCATGAGAATCTTTTCGATTTCGTGAGCCTTGTACTTGGAAAGACCTTCGAGCTTCTGCGTGTTGATGGCGAAAGATCCGCCGATGACCTGGTGAACATCATTTGCGTGACGGTTGAAGCGGCGGAGCATGAGTTCCTTTTCTGCACTGATGCGGATCATGCGGCCTTTTTCAGAGAGGGCGCGGGTGATGTTCTGGCGAATCCACCAAACGGCGTAGCTGATAAACTTGATTTTCTGGGAGCGGTCAAAACGACGTGCTGCTTCGATGAGGCCCATGTTCCCTTCGTTGATGAGTTCCATGATGTCGAGACCGCGGCCCTTGTAGAGGTTGGCGATGTTCACGACAAAACGCAGATTGGAATTGACGAGCATGTCCAAAGCAGACTTGTTGCCTTCAGCGGACTTTTCGAGCAATACCTTTTCCTGTTCTCTTGTCAGTAACGGATAGCGAGAAATGTCGCTCAGGTATTGCATGTAGATGTCTTTCTGATCTCGATTGTTAAGGGTTTTCATGGGGTGACCTCCTCTTTATTACGTTTACAAATTTACCTCCAGATCGAATTGCTTGTGTCATCAAACGGAATGACGCTTGCAAAAGTTAAATTGAGTTTTTGTTAAAAAAGTTCGTGATTTTTGTCACAAAAGTGTCATGAACGCCCAAAATGGGGTGCAAATGACTAAATTTCCCTGTATGAATGACAATTCCTGTGTAAAAAAGACGGCGATTTTCCAAAAAACGCGACAAAAACTTGCCCTTTTGCAAGAAATGGACTTTGAACGTAATGAAAAGAAGGTCCGTGAGTTGCTGGAATCCGATCGTGAGCTTATCCAGTTCCCGATTCCCATGTTCATGCCGACTCTGCTGATTTGGCTTTTCATGATTGTTTTCCCGTTGGTCCTGATTCTTGACCCTTCGAATGCGTTTAAGACCAGCGTCAATATGAGTAACCTTGCGGCTTATTACTTCCCGTTGATGAGTACGTTGTTCATATTCTTCTTGAACCAGAAGTATTTAGTTCCTTTCCTTGTTTTTAAAAAACGTTACGGTTCTTATTTTATCAGCAATACGATACTTGTCTTTGCGGCCTTGTTCCTTCGCGAAGTGATGTTCTTCTTTACGGAACGTATGCCCAATGAGGGTGTTCGTGAATTCTTTAATTTGTATTGCTTTTCGTTCCTCAAGGGACATTTTGGATTGGGAACTGTCCTTGTCTTTGTCATCTTGGTTTCGCTGGTCTGCTTGCTTTGCGTGGTGTACCATTTGATGGTGCGTCAGATTGTGCGTGCATTTGTGCTTCGCGAACAGAAACGTTCGGAATTGCAGTATGAACTGGATTTCTTAAAGAACCAGCTGAGCCCGCATTTCCTCTTTAATACTTTGAACAACATTTCGGCACTGATCCAGATTGATTCCAAGCGCGCCGAAAGTTCGATGAACAAGCTTTCGCAACTTTTGAGAATGATGCTGTACCAGGTCAAGGACAAGTATATTGCGCTGCAAGAAGATGTCGATATTTTGCAGAAGTATGCGGACCTTGAAAAACTCCGCTTGGATGAAAGTTTTGACTTTGTGTTTGACGTGCAGCTAGAAAATCCGAACTTGATGATTGAACCGTTGCTGATGATGCCCTTGATGGAAAATGCGATGAAACATTGCGTGAATCCGAATGGCAAAAGTTTTGCGCATGTCTCTATCGTTCAGAAGGGCGATGTGCTTCATTTCCATTCCGAGAATTCTAATTTCCCGAGAAAGTCTAGCCGCAAAACAAGTGGCCTTGGGCTTGCTACGTTCGAAAAGCGATTGAACTTGATTTATCTGGGCGCGCACGAATACTCTGTTCGTATTGCCGATGATGTCTATGTCAGCGATTTGATTTTGCATTTGAAAAAAGAAAATGCATAAATTTTTTTAGAAACCCTTTACAGGATTAATTTTTTATTGTAGTTTATTTGATGCCCTGAAATTTCAGGGCATCTTCTTATATCTTTCCCTACATCCTTTGCTATATCCTTACGGCTGAATAAGCCTGTTTATTCTCAAAATCTGTATAAAGGAAAATCCTATGGCAAATAGGATGTTTAAGGGTGTTGTCTTGATGAGTGCGCTACTGGCGCTGCAAGGGAATGCCAAGGAATGTAAGGGTGTTGCGCTGTATTCTGACGGTAGCAACGGTGGTCAAATGGTTCAATCGGGGATGACTTTCCCGGAAATGCCTGAATGGAAAGCGAACTGGGGATATCTCGACGGGATGGAACCTCCGTACATTCGGTTGTCGGGCATGAAGAATTTACAAGGGGATTGGAAGGGCTTGCTTTCGTTCCCGGCGCTTCCGCTACATGTCGACGATGGCGTGCTGCGATTAAAAGTGCGTGCGACGCAGAATGTCTCGCTTGGCCTTTGGCTTGTCGACGGTACAAAGAACAGTAAAGTTCATTATGTCGATTTGACGGCAAATACGACACAATCACTGGAAATCGCATTGTCGAATTTCGGGGTAAGTGGCGGTATGAACGTGTCGAATATCGGCGTTGGACTGTTCCATGTTCCGCAGTACCAGTATACGACATTGTTTATTGATGATGTCGGCTTTAGCTGTGTCGGAACAGACGTGAGTTCGTCGTCCTCGGGTACAGTCGTTTCTGGGGGCAGTTCGGGATCATCGGACGCATTCGATTATGAATTCTCGAATGTAGAATCGTATTCGGAAAGGCGTGATGCGCGCTTTTTGCCGACTCTTGAAACGGAATTCAGTGCAGCTTATTCGGAGCAAAAGCGAAATGAACTTTTGTCGAGAACGAATACGGATTTCCTTGTGAGCGAACTCGAACATTTGAAAATCGTGAATACCGTACGTGCTGCGGAGATGACGGCGAAAAAGTCTCGAACGACGTGGTACGATAATCTTTATACGGTCGTTCGTAACCGCTTGCGCGAAAATATCGTTGCCAATCCAAAGCAACTCTATTTTGAGGCCGAGGCGATTGCCGCAGAATCGGATTATTCCGTGATTCCGTTGCTTGTGGCGGACCTGGATTACGCTTATAGCGCTTGCGCAGACAGTTCATGCCGAATAATGCAGGTGGTGAATGCGCATTTGCTGACGGCCGGACTCCCGACGTCATTTGTAAGAGGCTCGAAAATGAGTCTCTTGCTGGACCCGTATTTTGTCGTGACAAAGCAAAAGTCGTTGCCTTCGATTTCTGTATGCGTTTCGGGAACGTGCAAGTCCATTACTCCGAAAGAGCGGATTGAACTGGAATTTGCTTCGACGGGAACGCAAAAGTTGGTGGTCAAGATGAATCACGACGGACGAAGTATTGAACAAAATCTTTTTGTGGAGGTGCGATAATGAGATACTTGTGGTTAGCTCTTGTAGCGTTACTTTCGTCTAATGTTTGGGCGGTGTCCAAGGATTTTTCGTTCCACATGAAGACGACTAAGGATAAAATATGCATGACGAAAAGACAATCCTGGCATGCAGAAACTGGAGTCGATGCAGAAGGAAAGCTTTGTTCGAGTGGACTTGGGATTCTTCGAATTCGCATGATGGATCCACCCGAAGATGAAAGCTATCCGTTGGGTATTTATTTGGAACGTCCATTCTTGATTGTCGATGGCATCGACTTGGATCCTGTCGAAAAAAGAACGTTGACGGATCTGGAAAATGATGTGCAACAGGTGGGGCTCCCGAGCATTTTGAAGAGCCTTGGATATACACCTATTCTGGTGCAGTTTAACGAAACCGTCCGAAGGTCGCTTCAAGAGAATGCCAACGCCTTGAGCGCTCTTTTGGATTTTCTGAACAACAATACGCGTATCCCGTTCCCGGGCGCTAAAGACGATGGCTTTGTCATTATGGGAATCAGCCAAGGGGGTGTTATTGGACGCTATGGTGCTTATCTGTACGATACGCATCGAAAACCGGACGATGCTCCGATAAGGCTGTTCTCTTCGCTGGATTCTCCGCATCAGGGGGCCGTGATGCCCATGGGGCTTTTTAACACCATCGCTTTCTGGAGCGATCAAGGAGGTTCGTCTGCGGCTGAAATGTTTAAGGACGTCCTTTTGGGAAAGGGGGCGGCTGACTTGCTGCTTTATGAAAATAAATGCGAAGGCGGAACGTGCGGCTCCGAAGCGAATACGAGAGGGCGCTTTCTTTTCGAAGATTATCGTAAAGCGGCAGAATATAAGGGATTCCCGACGGTGCTGATTGCGCAAGGGCAGTTGAAAGGCTATAGTCCGGAGCACAAGAATGAATATTACCGTTTGGAACGAGTCGCGACGAAGGGGCCGTTTACGTTAGGTTCTGCCATCAGCCGAATCTTGTATTCCGATAATGGAGGGACTGTTTCGTTTAACCGTAAAAAGGAAACGACGGATGATCCGGAAAGAGTCGATTATCGCGGAACATCGAGTTATGATTTTATCCAAGGTTCGACATACCCGTTTGCGACGACGATTTATAATTCGTTGCGTCAGGGATTTTTGGATGCGATGCCTGACGGTATGAAAAAGGATCTGTTCGTTATTGATATGAATATTCAAACGAAGTGGAACGAGGATCGCTTGATTCAAGGTTCTAGCACCTTTATCCCGACGGCAAGTGCGATGGATATGAAGTGCAATGGAGATTTAGCGATCCGTTCGGATTGTGGATTCTCGCAGTCTTATAGTTTCCCGTTCGAAAATCCGGGCAACAGGAGTACGGCGATTGCAACTTATGCGGTAGATCCTTCGCACCCGAGATATGCGGAAGCGATGAGCGGCCGCCATGTCGAAATGCCGTTTGACGGAGAATCCGTGAATCCTGTTGTCTTGGCGGGTATGCAGGTGGATATGTGGCGTATCTTGTGCGAGGTTGCCAAGCAGGACTATGATGTAAATGCCGGGCAGTTTAGAAACCCGAAATTGACGGGATTTTTCTCGCCGAATGTGTCGTGCATGGACGTGAGCAAGATTCCGGATGTCATTTTGAATGCGGGCGTCGTTCAAGAGATTCCATTTGCGTATGCGCGTTATGATTACAATGAGGCGGCGACCGAGAAGGATGCTTCTGTATCGTTCAAGTTGCCTGCCGGATGGAAAAAGGTGGCGCTTTGGAATCATGGCGGAAACATTCAAGCGAATACGTCCTTTGAAGTGGATGTCAAAATAGAGCATCCCAAGGGGAACTGGATGAAGGCGGAACTTCTTTTGTGCCGTATGAAGTCTTGCTCGAGCTATTTGCAGTTGAATGAAATTTCTGTTCCGGTTGATGGCATGCCGCATTTGCTGCGATGGCCCATGCCGGCGTCCGATGGTGCCTTGAATGGGTTCCGCTGGTTCCGTCTGGTGCTGAACTCGGATGGCGGGGACGTGACGATTGAAAATCCGCACATTCTCCTCAATACGCGCGGTGGTGATGTGGTTCCGCCCAAGATTGGCTCCTCAAAAATCTATCCCAATCAGTATGAATACTTTGCATGGAATTCAGATGTCCTGTTGAATTCGTATGTCGATGACATGGGTTCTGGACTGGAAATCGTGTACAATGGAATTCGCCGTGGAATGCACTTTGAATTTGGCAAGAGTGTTTCTATGGACGATTATACGAATCTCGTTATTGATTATTGGCCGGGAACATGCCAACACACGGTCGCTTTCTTTGACTCGAAAAAGTTGAACGATGCCAATCTTGCTAGCAATAGTTTGCAAAATGGATTTGTTCGTAAAATTTTACCTTTGGACGAAATCATTGATTTGAACGTAACTCCACAAGGCTCCAAGTCCGCTCATCGCTTGAATTTGCAGTCGGTATGGCCTAGTGAACGTTGTGTCGTAAAGTCAATTATGTTGAAGTAAAGCCCTATTGTTATGTTAAACAAAATATGATATATTTTTTTTGTTCAAATATAGAGTAGGAGAAAAAATGAAAAGGTCGATAATTTTTGGCTTGCTTTCTGTTGCCGTGATGTCTTTATGCGGCTGCTTGAATCCACACTTAAGCTCGATGGGTGCTTCGCAGATGATTGTCGCTCATCAACCGCGTATGGCGATAAACGGGGATACGTCTTCGATGGTCCTTTCCGTAAATGCATACGGTGGTGCAAAAATGACTGGGCGAAACATCAAAGATGGTTTCACAGGAGGCGCTGCCGCTTCGTTCAACTTTAGACCGCTGGGAGCCGCTTCGCCGTATTACGTCGAAGCGGCCTTGGGTGCCAAAGGCGGTAACGCTTCCTTGAAGTGCTCGGAAAGCGGCAAATGCAATGATTCGTACAATCTGTGGCTGACAACGTCTGCAGGGGAAAAGAAGTATTCATTCTGGAACATGCAGGAACGTTTGGGTGTCGGTGCAGATTTTGATGTAGGCCCTTATGCGATTCTTGGCGTTGGCGCCGGTATTCAGCTTTTTGAAGGCGGTGGCGATTTCGATGATATTCGCGATGAATTGGGCAAAAGCATGGCGACGAACGATGACGATGGATTTGGCGCAAAGGTCTATTCTTCGGTACGTGTCGGTGCTAGGCTTGGACAGAATGGCGTGATTGCATTGGAAAGCGACATCATGTGGATGAAGACGATGAACCTTGGCTTTATGCTAAGCTATTATCATCCGTCGGGATTTTATGGTGGTGTCTTCGGAGCTCAAAAAGTGGGCTATGGCTTGAACTTTGGCAAGGCGTTTAGATTCTAGGGATGTGCGGTTAGAACCATCCCTGCCGCTTACCTTGTCTAAAAGTCGTTGAATCGACCTGTAAACAAAAAAGACTTCGAGCAAACGCTCGAAGTCTTTTTTGTAAAGTCTTGAGCGAAGTCTTGCGGACTTCGCGAAAGTCTCTTACTTGCTGAGGGTCTGAACCTGGACGTCCCAGCTCTGGTTGCCGAGAGCAATGCGGTAGGTGCTTGCAGCGCCAGCCTTCATGTTCTTGGTGTCGACTGCCGGAGCAGCGTTCGGGTCCTTCTTCGGCACGCCAATGTGGCGGTTGCCCTTGAGGAATTCGATACCCTTGTTGCCAGCCTTCGTCTGGAGGCAGCCCGTGATGAAGATGGTTTCGTCGTTGACCGGGAGACCAT
>Ga0265300_10001969_pt1 | contig 18449 bp, 17 predicted proteins | sample AusTroGonzalo_MG_FD_193482 | JGI IMG/M metagenome (GOLD analysis project Ga0265300, IMG submission 193482) | Bovine rumen microbial communities from tropical cattle in Woodstock, Queensland, Australia - Gonzalo_03 | ecosystem: Host-associated > Mammals > Digestive system > Stomach > Rumen ...
AAGAGTTTGTTTCAGCGGTAATCGAGTGGGGGTCATACCCGTTCCCATCCCGAACACGGAAGTCAAGCCCCACATCGCCGATGGTACCTGGTCCTCGGATCCGGGAGAGTAGGTCGCCGCTGGATTCTCGAGGCCCCCTGCCAAGACGGCAGGGGGCCTCTTCGTTTTTACGCGCAGCCGCTCGCGCCAATGTCCTGCCGGGACTCCGTCGAGGCGCTCGCTCTTATACCATTCTCAAATATTCCATTTTACCACATTGATAAAAAATCCAAAGAAATCTATGTAATTAGCTTGTTTCTACTGTTACAGGTTTGTAGTTTAGAATTGTAGGCGGGCGATGTTGCTTGCTTCGGGGTAGTGAGGATACAATCATGGAAAACCAAGAAAACGAAATCAAGAAGTTGGGGCCAATTGTTGAGACCGTTTGGGGCGTTCTCCTTTTGCTGTCCAGTGTTACACTATTTTTTATAGGTTGCTGAACGATGTCCTTTAACAGATTGTCATAAAAAAGAACCCGTTTTTGTTGGAAACAGGTTCTTTTTTTTTGCGTTAAGTGATTGAAACGCTAAATAATTCTTCGCTTTAAATGTTTGCGGTTAACGATTCCATCTATTTTGGGCTCGAAAAAATTGCGACATGGACAATTTATCCAGAAATTTCTTTTTTTTGTAGTGTGTACTTTTTCTTCATGGTTCTATATTAAGGGATGTAGGTGAGCAAATTTACGTAACCACTGTATTAAGAGAAAATTTTTATGGAAATCAAAGAGGAAGAAATCAAGAAATTGAGCCCCATTGTCGAGACAGTATGGGGCATTCTCCTGCTCGTATCGAGTTTTGCACTGATTTTTATTGGTGGCTAGACGATTTTTTGAATGGTTGTAAAAAAAACACCGCTTTGTGCGGTGTTTTTTATTTTTCTGGAATTAATGTCTTCCGAAGCGGCGTGTTTTGCGGAATGGCTTATCGCCAAAGCTGCGTTCGTCGTGATCCTTGCGGAACGGCTTGTCGTCGAACTTGCCTGGCTTGCGGTCAGCGAATTCGCGTTCACGGCGAGCCTTGCGATTTTCGAAAGGCTTGTCGCCAAAACTGCGATCACCACGTTCTCCACGGTCTTTGCGGAATCCACCACGGCGTTCTTCATCGCGGAAACTTCCTTTGTTACGGTCTCTGTGGAAGCTGCGGCGTTCTTCGCGGCTGGCGTGCGGTTTTGTTCCCGGTGCCGGACCCTCTGGCGGTTCGTCGGTCATTACGCGGAAGCGAGCGTCATTGCCGCGGATGGTCATTTCGGACAAAATGTCAAGCACGTCTTGCGGAAGTGTTTCAGGGAGTTCAACGGTGCTGAATTTGTCGAACAGCTTGATGCGTCCGATATTGCTGCTGTTGATGTTGGCTTCGCCGGCAATGGCACCCACGATGTCTCGCGGGCTCACGTGGTCTATGCGGCCCACGCCAAGGTAATAGCGCAAGTAACCTTCTTCGACTCCGTTCATGCCTTCTTTGCGTTCTTTCCTTAAGCGTTTTTGTTCTTCGCTGTTGAGACCGAAATCATCGCTGTTGCCAAGGAAATCGCGACCGCTACGTGCTTTTTCGCGGCGTTCCTTCGGGGCTTCGAGCGGCGGCAAGTTCGGGAAGAGCGGCTGCTTTTTCTGGTACATCTTGATGACTGCAGCGGCGATATCTTCGGCCGTCATTTCCTTGACGGTTCCGTCTTCGAGCGCTACGCCATTTTCCATGTTGCAGCCTTCGGCAACGAGAGCGCGGACGAGTTCCTTGAACTGGTCGAGTTCGCCATAGCTTACAACGCTCTTGACCTTAGCCTTGAAAGCATCGACTCGCTTCCTGCTAATTTGTTCGGAAGTCGGCATTTCCATGGCCTCGATCGGCTGGCGTGTTGCCTTCTCGATAATCTTGAGCATGCGGCGTTCACGCGGAGTCACGAAGAGAATGGCGTTTCCGCTGCGGCCTGCGCGGCCTGTACGGCCAATGCGGTGCACGTAGGATTCCGTGTCGTAAGGAATGTCGTAGTTCACCACGAGCGAAATGCGATCGACGTCAATACCGCGGGCAGCAACATCTGTTGCCACAACGATGTCGAGCTTGCCCATCTTCAAACGGTTAATGGTGCGTTCGCGCATGGACTGGGCGAGGTCCCCGTTGAGCGGAGCCACGTTGAATCCACGGCTTTCGAGTTTTTCGGCCACTTCGGTGGTGTTCTGCTTGGTACGCACGAAAATCAAAACGCCGTCAAATTCTTCGCCTTCCAAAACGCGGGCGAGCGCTTCGATCTTGTGTTCGTTCTTCACGGCCAAGAAACGCTGGCAGATATTTTCGACGGTTGTCGTTTTTCCTTCGATGCGAGCTTCTTCGTATTCGCCCAGGTGCTGATCGATAATCTTCTTGACGCTATCGGGCATGGTGGCGCTAAAGAGAGCGCGCTGTGCATCGGCCGGGATTTCCTTCAGAATCGTCTCTACGTCTTCCATGAAGCCCATGTCGAGCATTTCGTCGGCTTCGTCGAGCACGATGGCTTTGACTGCTCCGAGCGAGATTGAACCGCGCTTGATATGGTCGATGAGACGGCCCGGCGTTGCAACAACGATGTTTGCCTTGCGCTTGAGGGCGCGCAGCTGGATAGAAATATCCTGACCACCATAGACCGGAACAACGTTCACGTTCGACATCTTGGCGGCGTACTGCTGGATGGCATCCGAAACTTGAATCGCGAGTTCACGCGTCGGCGTAAGCACGAGCATGGACGTTTCGCGGCTATTGAAATTGATGCGGGAAAGGAGCGGGAGCGAGAATGCTGCTGTCTTGCCTGTACCCGTCTGTGCGGTACCAAGGAGGTTTACGCCCTGCAAGAGAACCGGAATGGCCTTCGCCTGGATGGGCGATGGCGTTTCGTAACCGGCGAGCTTGACCGCTTCGAGAACTTCCGGAGAAAGACCGAGATCATCGAACGTTACCAAGGATTCGTCGCCGACTTCTTCGTCGCTATCCTCGATGCTTGCGGAGTCTGTGGATGTGCTTGTTTCTTCAGTTGTAGCGTTGTCTGCGGCCGGCGTTTCCGTTTCGGTTGTGTCGGCTTCATTTGCCTCGGCCTCTTCATCAACGAATTCGACCTTTTCGCCTTTGCTGATTTTCGATTCTGCGCCTGATTCTAGAACTTCACCGTTTTCGTCAACGACAACACCATTTGGATTTGCGGCAAAGAATGCAGCCTCATCAGCTTGATCTTCGTCTGCTCCGCCTGCGATGGCGTTCAAGAACGCATCCGCTTCAATTTGCATTTTGGAATTGTTGTCTGGATACAGATCTTCCGTATTGCTAGAAATAATTTCTGCCATAAGTCACCTTCGGGATCCGTAAACTTCATCTGCAGCGTTTGCCGCGTCATCACATTGCTCGAACCGAGCATTCAATAAGCCCCGAAGTGCACTCGCACTTATAAACCTGAAGTCTGTTGGGTCCCCTAAATTTTGCGCCAAAAATAGAAAATAAAGGCTTGAAATCAAAGGTTTCTACAAGCGCTAATGACGAAGTAATAAAAAAAGAATTGTTCGGATGAAAATCTTTTTGTGCTAAAGATATTGTAATGGATTTTGAGGTGGTTTATGATGTTTTTCTAAAGGAGCATAGACAGATTAAATGAATTATACTATATTATGCAAACCTCGGAGAGATGCCAGAGTGGTCGAATGGGCCGGTCTCGAAATCCGGAGTCTGTCACAGGACCGAGGGTTCGAATCCCTCTCTCTCCTTGAAACAAAAAGCGAAGCCGCAAGGCTTCGCTTTTTGTTTCACTAGAAACCAGGGTGATGAGAACCCTCGCGAGGGTTCGATTGACCGCGCGAGAGCGAAGCGAACACAGCGCGGTCAAGGATTACGGCCTCCGGCCGTAACCCGAAGGGCAAGAAGCGAAACGAAGTGAGCTTCTTGTCCCATCCCTCTCTCTCCTTGAAGGAGTGGGGCGAATGCCACGCTTGTATTGACGAGGGGAGATGCCGGAATGGAAAGACTGCTGCCCATCCCTCTCTCGTATTGAGGTGATGTGAATCGCATTATTACGAGAGAAGGAATGTTGGCGAGGGAAACGAAGAGACCGAGTCGTCCCATCCCTCTCTCTCCTTGAAGGAGTGGGGCGAATGCCACGCTTGTATTGACGAGGGGAGATGCCGGAATGGAAAGACGGCTGAGTGTGGCACGCAAAATTGAAAAAAATTCTCTCAAAAATTCATTTTTTATTGTTCGACGCGCTATTTTTCGTGAGTTTTATGCAGAATTTATACGAAAAAATGGTGATTTTTAGCACTTTTATGGTCTAAAACCGAAATTTTGTAATAAAAATGTATTCTTTTTTGAAAATTATGCTATATTTATTTGCGTGAACGTATCAGAGGGGGAGCTTTGATCAGTTTGCCTTATTGCAAGCTCGAATAGAATTTAAAAGCAATAAACAACACCATGAGACAAAAGGAACCGTAGAAACGGTTTTGGTGTATTTGGAGTTTATTCAGAAGTCTCTCATTCCAACTCGTAAAATACTGTCGCCCTCCATTCGAGGGCGACTTCCCGTTTATAGAGGTATTACGTTGCGGTGAAGATGTGTTGCGGTTGGCTTGGAGGTATAAAAAAAGCCCAACCTAACGGTTAAGCTTTTATACCTTTTGTCGCGGTTGGCTTGGAGGTATAAAAAAAAGCCCAACCAAACGGTTGAGCTTTTTATACCCTTTGTCGCGGTTGGCTTGGAGATAAAAAAAAGCTCAACCTAACGGTTAAGCTTTTTATACCCCCAAGCGGTTTCGAACCGCTGTTGCGGGAATGAAAATCCCGAGTCCTGGGCCACTAGACGATAGGGGCGTTTTGTGTGAGGACAAATATAGGATTTTATAGAATAATGTCAAGGGTGCTTTTTTTAATTTTTTTTGAGATGTGCGGCAGCCTTTTGTCGCGGTTGGCTTGGAGGTATAAAAAAAAGCCCAACCTAACGGTTGAGCTTTTTATACCCTGTGTCGCGGTTGGCTTGTGGGTATAAAAAAAGAACCCAACTTTCGTTGAGTTCTTTTTATACCCTGTGTCGCGGTTGGCTTGGAGGTATAAAAAAAAGCCCAACCTAACGGTTAAGCTTTTTATACCCTTTGTCGCGGTTGGCTTGTGGGTATAAAAAAAGAACCCAACTTTCGTTGAGTTCTTTTTATACCCCCAAGCGGTTTCGAACCGCTGTTGCGGGAATGAAAATCCCGAGTCCTGGGCCACTAGACGATAGGGGCGATTTGTGTGCGCCAAATATAGATGTTTCTAGAAAATTGTCAAGGGTCTTGGATTGATTTTTTTATTTTTTCTCTCGTGATTCTGAAAAAAAGGCTGAAAAAAATACTTTTGCAGGGCGTTTTCCGCTTTTTGCCGGTAGCGCTTTTAGCGAGTGCCGCCGATGCTGCGTTGCTTTGGGGGATTCGCTCGTTCATGGAAATTCTCCAGGGCGAGGCTGTTTTTTCGCTCGTGCAGTGGCTTGTTTTGATGGTTGTCCTCACGGCGCTCCGTTTTGCTTTTTTCGTTTGGAAATTGAACATTTCCGAAAAATGGCTTTGGGGGGCGGGCTCCCTTGTGGTGGCTTGGTTTCTACATACGCTCAGGTCCCTTTCTCCGCGTGTTTTCCATACCCCGGAAGGTGAATCGAAGGTCGAAACGGCGTATGAATCGACGATTGTTTTGCAGGCAAATGGTGGTGTTTTTTTTCAAGCGGTTCAGGCGGTTCTCCAGCTTGTGGTGTTTTTGCCGGTGCTGTTCTATATTTCATGGCCGCTAACTTTGTTCTTGTTTGTCGTGGTCGTTCCGCTTGTAAGTTTGATGCAACGCAGCTTGCACAAAATGGGTCCTGCAGAAGAAAATATCTTGACCGAACGTTCGGATTTTCGAGGCTCGCTTTATCATGCGCGCAAGATTTTTCGCCGTTGGAGCTCGGGCTACGAACGCAAAGAGGTGTCGAATGACTTGTTTTCGCAAGTGCGGAATCTTCGCGATGATGGCCTTGCGGTTTCGCTTCGCAAGGGCGTGCTTTCTCTAATCACGGAGACGGTATCCGTTTTAGCGATGGTCTTTGTGCTTGCGTTTTGTGCGCTTTTGATTTCGAAAGGCTGGATGGACGGGACGGGGCTTGTGCTGTTTTGTTCTGCCGTTCTCCTTTGTTATAAACCAGTGAAGGAATGCGCACGCGTGATGCCGCAAGCGCGTTCAGCGATGAGTGCGATTCGTATTTTAGAAAAGTTTGAGGCTTTGCCTTCGAAAAAGTCTGATTCGAATTCTGTCAAAAGAACGCGTTCTCTTGACACTGATGATTTGAAAATTGTGCATGGCGATTTTTCTTACGAGGGCGCTTTTGCGACTCTTTTCAGCAATTTTTCGCTTTGCTGGAGTACGAAAAAGCCAGTGCTTGTCCGTGGACGTAATGGCGTTGGCAAGTCAACGCTGTTGCGTTTGATTGCTGGACTTGAGGACTGGGATTATGGAGAAATTGCCTGTGCTTTGCCGTTCAAAAATAATGTGTTTTTTGTTGCTCAAGATTTAGAATTGCCATCGCTTTATTTGTTGAAAAAACTTCTTGCGAAAACAAATTCTGCCGCCGTTGTAGAGTTTGCGCGTGCAGCTCGTGTAGATAAGATAATTGCAAAAGAGGGCATGTCGGGAGGTGAACGCGCTCGTGTTGCTTTAGCATGGGCGCTTGCATCTGATTGCTCAGTTGTTTTGCTTGATGAACCGTTTGCTTCAGTTGCTCTTGTCGATCGTGAACCACTGTTGACGGCGTTCTTGGATACTGCAGAACTTTTGCACAAGTGGGTAGTTTTGGTGAGCCACGATGTTTTGTCTTTGAACTTAGAACAACGTTTCAACACGGTAGAGATTGATCATGTCTAGTACAGAATGTGGTTTTTCTGCACTTCTGTACCGTTTTCGCGGGTACATTTTGGGATTTTTCGCTATTGTTCTTGTGGTGGTCCCACCGAGCATTTTCCCAAAAGACTTTGGAGCAAATGGTTTTCAAATAGACGGTTGCATTGCCGGCATTTTGATAGCTGTTCTGCTTTATGCGGTGAGTGCGCTTTTAAGAGTGCAATCGCGACGCTTTATTGGAGAGCATACGCGTGGACATGTTCATGCCGCGGATAAACTTGTGACTGTCGGCCCGTATTCTCGCGTGCGGCATCCGCTTTATATTTCAAATACCGGTTTTGCGTTTGGAATTGCTTTTTTTCATTTGGGCGTTTCTCTTTGGATTCTCCCTTTCATGTTTGTTGTTGCCGCTTTCGAAATAACGCTTTCTCGAATCGAAGATCGTTTTCTTGAACAAAAATTTGGCGATGTGTGGCGTGCATGGGCCGCGAAGACTCCGGCGTTTATCCCTCGGCCTTGTGATTCCAAGCACGTTCTTCCGCAAAGGACCTTTTGTCAGGCGTTTTTTGCAGATTCTTCTACTTGGTTGTGGCTTTTGTTTTGTAATTTATTATTGGTATTGAGAAAAGTGGCGGTTTTCTATGTTTAAGGTATTCGACATTGCGCGTGGGGCTTTGGGTTCTATAGCCAAAGTTGCAGCCAAGGTGCCTGCTATAGAAAACAGGTACCAAGTGAAGGCTCGCTTGCGTGGTCCGTGGCCTAAGGGACCGTTTCTTTGGATGCATGGTGCAAGCCTTGGTGAATGTAAAGTGCTTTTGAATTTGGCGAAGTACCTCAAGGAGGACTTGCCCAACTGCCCTCGCCTTTTAGTGACAACACAAAAAGTTGAAGTGGTTTCGTATATAAAAGAATCGGGAGCGGATGTGGTGGCCCATATTGCGCCGGTCGATACCCCAGCGACGATGAAATCCTTTATTTCATCTGTAAAACCTCTTGGGCTGATTCTTGCCGAAAATGAGCTTTGGCCGGGTTATCTTTCTTCGATGATGCGTATTTCGACTCGTCCGTCCGTGGCTCTTGTTTCGGGGCGTTTCCACAGAGTTGTTCCGGGAATTGACTATTCTGCAATAGGCTTTGTCTGTATGCAGACGGGGTCGGATTTGTCACGTTTTTTTAGTGTCTCTGCGAGATCGAGTAATTCTCGGATGATGATTGGCGGGGACTGGAAACTTTTGCCGTGGGTTCGTTTGAACAAGGAAGTTGCGGCTCCTGAAAATCCGGTGGTCGATACCGTTTTTGTATCGATGCATATCCAGGAATGGGCTAGCCTCAGCCTTATGATTCTTTCCTCAATTAAACGCGGGGAATCTATTGTACTTATGCCACGTCGTTTGTCAGAGGTGTCGGAATTCCGCAAGGCGCTTCGCGATCGGGATATTAATGTCGTCGATTGGCCGCAGGTTGAGAACGGGGCTGTTTCTATTGTGAACGAATTTGGCAAGACAAAAGATGTTCTGGCTGTTTCTAAATCTGCAGTTGTGGGTGGCTCTTTTGCACGTGGTCTTGGCGTGCACGATTTTTGGGAACCTCTCCAAAGCGGTGTTGCAACTTGTGTGGGACCATATGCCGAAGGGCAAAAAGAAACTGTGACGACGCTTGTGCGCGAGGGTGTTATAGCTCAATTGCAGTCGGCTGAAGGGTTTTCAGAACGCGATAAACCGGATATTCGCCTGGTACGTAAGTTCCTTGCTCATGAAAGTGCTAAGATTAGCGACTCGTACCAGCAATTGCTCGATTTCTTGAAAATTTTATTAAAGTGAGTTAGGTAAATTATGAAAAAAATTGTTTTGGCGACGCCTCGCGGTTTTTGTGCCGGTGTTGACCGTGCCATTCATGTGGTCGAAAAGGCGATTGAAAAATATGGGACTTCGATTTATGTCCGCCATGAAATTGTTCATAACAAGTATGTCGTGGATACCCTTAAGGATATGGGCGTTGTCTTTGTCGACGAATTGGACCAGGTTCCAGAAGGATCCGTGGTGATTTTTTCAGCTCACGGTGTCGCAGAACGCATTTATGAAGAGGCTAAAGCACGCCATCTTCAGATACTCGATGCCAGTTGCCCGCTAGTGCTCAAGGTGCATTTCAGCGCGAAACGCCATTACAATGCCGGCCGCCATATCATTTTGATTGGACATGCTGGCCATGCCGAAGTGGAAGGAACGCTAGGACAGCTCCCTGAGGGCGCAATTACGCTAATCCGTAACGAAGCCGATGTCGAAACGGTTCAGGTCCCCGAAGGCAAAGAGCTTGCTTACATCACGCAAACGACGCTCTCCGTGGCCGAAACACGCAAGATTATCGAAGCCCTCAAACGCCGTTTTCCGGACATCATCGGGCCGGATGCGGGTGACCTCTGCTATGCAACTGGTAACCGTCAGGCGGCTGTTCTGGAACTTTGTTCCGTGGTGGACATGCTTTTGGTCGTCGGTGCGAAAAACTCGTCCAATTCCTCGCGTTTGATGGAGCTGGGGCTTGAACAGGGGGTTCCGAGCCACCTCATTGACGATGTGAACGACCTCGATATGTCTTGGTTCGATGGTGTCGAAACGGTCGGACTTTCGAGCGGGGCGAGCGCACCGGAAGTGCTGGTTCAGGGTGTTGTCGACTTTTTGAAGGAAAAAGTTGAGGGCCTTCAGGTCGAAAATCTTGTAAAATTAGTGGAAAATACCAAGTTTAACCTGCCAAAGGCACTGCAAGATTAAACTTTAGCCTTGACAATTTTAAAATTTTTAGCTAAAATTGCTGCCTGTAAAAACAACGGAGTTTAATATGAGCCGCATTTGTGAAGTCACCGGCAAAGCCGGTCTCGTGGGCAACATGGTTTCCCACTCTAACCGTAAGAAGTTGATGAAGCAGCTTCCGAACCTCCAGAAGAAGCGCTTCTACATTCCTGAAGAAGACCGCTGGGTAACGCTCCGCGTTAGCGCCGCTGGTCTCCGCACCATCAGCAAGCTTGGTATCCAGGCTGTTGCTCAGGAACTCGGAATCTAATTCTTAGATTTTTAGGTTTAACGAAAGCCGCTATGTTTGCATAGCGGTCTTTTGTGTATTTTGCGAAAATAAAAGGATAGAGTTTTTGCAAATTGAATGAAATGACGAAAAACCGTCCGGCATAGCCGGTACGGGATGAGTAAAAAGCCCGTTAAATAACGGGCTTTTTCGATATGAGCTAGTTCCTAGCTATTTGCAAATCACTTTCTGATGAACTGCGGAGTGCCTTTGTACTTGGCCATAGCCTGCATGATGCTCCCCATTTCCCATTCCTTTTCTTTGAGACGGCGGCGGAGCAGTGCCACGAATACTTCCATGAGCATTTCGCAGTCGTACACGGAACGGTGCATTTTTTCTTCGTCGATGGTCATCGAGATTTCACCGCGTTTCATGAACATGTTCGCCATGAAGCCGAGCTTGTGGTTTGCAAGTTCCGGCATGATTGTTTTGGAGATGGCGAGGCTGTCGATGACTGGGTTGCCGGGGGTGAACTGCGGGTTTTGTTCGTAGGCGGTGCGCAAAAAGCCCGCATCGAAGTTTGCATTGTGGGCGAGCAAAATGGATCCTGGGCCGCAGAATGCAGTGAACTGCTTAAGGGCTTCTCCGACGGGAGGTGCGTTTTCGACCATCTTGTCGGTAATGTGGTTCACGTTTGTAGCTTCGGCGGGAATGAGCATGTTGGGCTTCACCAGCGTGTCAAATTCCGAGATGAGCTTGGGGACGACGCGTCCATTTTTCACTTCTACAGTGAACTTTACGGCGCCAATTTCAATGATTTCGTCTTTGCGGTTAACAAGACCAGTCGTTTCTAAGTCGAATGCGACGAATTTTGGAGGTAATGCAATCACGGCTGTTTCCTTTCTTTAATTTTTTTCAGGCAAAAGATACTTAATTTCGATGTCAATTGATGACAGGGGGAGGGGAATTATGAATTTATCCCACCCATTCAGGCGAAAATGCCGACCGTACTTGATGTTGAAAAGCCAGAGGGGGCGGCCGCTTTCTTTGGATAGCCAGATGGAACCGGGTTTTATTTGGAGCGCGGGGCCGTGCGGGCCGTCGAGAGCCATGCCGACAAATCGGTCTTCGCGGAGCGATTTGAGCAGGTGGCGGACGTTTGTTGCACCATGTGTGTCTGAACCTCGGGTGACTTCGTAATGAAGTTTCTTTGCGGCGAGGGCGAAAAATTCCCCATCGCTGGATTCCGAGACGAGCACGTGGACGTTCTTGTCCTTGAATGCAGCGCAGCTAGCAAGCAGGTCTTTGTGCCATAGCCCGAGAATTCCTGGCCTAAAATCATCGGGAACGCGTAGGTGGATCCGTAGGCTTCTCATCCAGAGGGCTCCAATTAGGGCGCCGAGACGGGTGAGCAATTTATTGATAAAGGGGTGTTTCACGCGTAAAAAATAGGTAAAGGCGTGGGTGGAGACAATGAAAATGAATTTTTTTTGACTTTTTTTACTTTTTGCCCTTGTATAAGTTCAAATAAATACTTATATTGCGTCTGCAATTATGGCGACGTACCCAAGTTGGTAAGGGGCGAGTCTGCAAAACTCTTATTCGGCGGTTCGAGTCCGCCCGTTGCCTCTGAAAAAGACCTTTCGTGAAAACGGAAGGTCTTTTTTTGTACGTGCTTTTGTGTGCGTTGTGCACAAAAAAATGCTCGCATCATGCGAGCATGAAAATTTGTGGATTCTATCGTTCGCCTTGTGGCTCTCTCCAGAATGACAATACTAAGTTCTAAGCTCTAAGTTCTACCAACTAAGTTCCAGTAACTAGTAACTGCGGCTTCGCCGCTCTCGTACCTCAGAGCGAAGCGGCCTGAACGTGCCAACGGCAAAACCTCATCGCCCTACTCCGCCGGCGGCAGAGGATTCTTGCGGGGGCGGCCACGAGGGCGTTTTACGGGAATTTCTGCTGCAGCTTCGGGGTGTAAAGCCTTGTTCTTGGCCATGAGGGCTTCGCGGATTTTCTTGGCGCGTTCTTCAATGCGCTGGCGGGCGAGGTCTGCGGCCGAAACGATGACTGTTTTAGGCTTGTCGCCCGGTTTTGCACCGAACGAGCCCTTGAGGACGCGTCCAGAAGGCGGCTTGGGCGGTTCAGAAATGACGCTTGTGAGCACGCGCTTGGGCGGTTCTGCGGGGGCTGCTTTTGCAATAATCTTCTTGACTTCGGATTCGTCGTTTTTGGGGGCGCTGGCATGAATCTTGTTTAAAATGCTCTTGATTTCGGCATCGTTTTCGGATTCACGGGACTCGGCTGTTGCGGTCTTGTTGTACTTTGCAACGAGCGAGTTGAACTTGGCGTTTTCTTTCTGTTCCTTTTGAGCCTGACGGTCGCGTTTGGACGGGCGCTTTGCCCCGTTATGCCTTTTACCTACAAATTTTTTCTCTTTGCTTTCGGAGTTCCGGATGATTTCTTCATCGGAAAGACCACGTAGTTCGGGTGGAACTTCAGTAATCTGAAGATGCTCTTTATTCTTGGAATCCATCATGTTTTTGAGTCTTTGAAGCTGATTTTGGCTTTGTCAAGGTTCTTTTTACATTTTTTTTGCAAAAATTTTTAAGAAAAATTAAAAAAAATTGAAAAAAGTGTTTGTCAAGGTCTAGAAAAAAATTTCTTTATGGACTATTTTTGGTGTACATGCTTCGGTTTACACAAGAAATATCTCTCGCTCTGCGCTCTATCGCTAATGAAGAAGAGTCGCATGAAATGTCAAAGAAGGCTAGGGAGCAATTTGAATTCCTCGGAATCAGGTTGGTTCCCCGTCGTGAAGTCACGTATCCAATCTTCGACAAGTACCCGCCAAAGGACGGGGATGAGCTTGTATCGAGGGTCGAGGACATGTGGGCACAGCCGTATAGGGAATTCCAGTATGCTGCTTGTGACTACCTGTTCCGTCATCGTGTGCTTCTCGGTGGCCAGCATTTGAACTTTTTGAAAAAACTTATCAAGACTAGAGCTTGGCGTGATACGGTCGATACCCTAGCTTCTTGCGTTTTGGGTGACCTTGCGCTTCGCTTGCCTGCGTTACGTACAAAGATTGCATCATGGATCCGTGACCCGAACATTTGGGTCCGCCGTAGTGCGATTATCTTCCAGGTGCAGTACAAGGACCGTACGGACTGGCCGCTTTTGCGTCAGTTCTGCCTTACTTGTGCCAAGGATGATGACTACTACATCCGCAATGGCATTGGCCGTGCGCTTTCAGAATACGCCCGAATCAATCCGACGGAAGTGCGTCGTTTTGTTCAGGATAATTCGTTTGCTGAACAGACTGCTCAAGAAATCTTGCGCTTGATTTAGTTTGGGAATAATACCCGCAACCTATAAAAGACCCTCACAAGGGGGTCTTTTTTTGTGTGTTCCGGGGCGGAATCGGCGTTAGTCATTCTGAGCGTAGCGAAGAATCCGTTATTTTTTCTCAGCTTTCTTTGATTTTTCTTTTAGCGGAAAGCAGAACTTGCCTTGGAGGACGCAACCTTTGGCTCCCGGGTCGCATTCTTGTTTACGTTTCTCGCAGAACGTTTCATTGAGGTATTTGCATTCCCAGCTCATAAGGACCTCCTTCTTAACGTTTTCTTTTGAGCTCCGTTTAAAGGGGCTCTTGCTTTTTAATTTAAACAAAAAAAGTTGAAAACGCGCAACACTCGCCTTAATCAAAGCAAAGTGTGCGGCGGTAGGGGGTGAATCCGGCGTTTTTGATGAAATTTTCGGCCTGCTCAATGGTCGTGAGGCCGTGGTTCTTTAGCACGTTCTCTTCGATGACGATGCTGTTGATGTCGTCTGCGCCGGCATGCAGCCCGAGCTCGCCGAGCGAAAGTCCCATGCCGAGGAGCGATACTTCGATGTGCGGGATGTTGTCGAGGTACAGGCGGGAAAGCGCGAGCAACTTGAGGTATTCGTCACCGCGAACGTGGCGGATGGGGAATTTGTCTGTCTGCGGCTGGAATGTCCACACGACAAAGCTCTTGAAACCGTGGGCGATGTCTTGCGTTTTACGGACGTATTCCAGATGCTCGATGATTTCTTCGGCGGTTTCGGCGCTGCCGATAACGATGTTTGCGCTGCCGGGGAGGCCCTTTTTGTGACAAGCGGCTAACGTATCGCACCATTGCTGTGCGGGGAGCTTTTTCGGGCTCAAGATTTGGCGCATGCGGTCGGAGAGAATTTCGGCGCCGGCACCTGGCACGGAAGTGAGGCCCGCGTTTTTGAAAATGTCGAGCAGTTCGTCAAGCGAAATGTTGTTGAATTCGGCAATGCGGACAAGTTCAACCGGCGAAAAGCCGCGAACCTTGACGCCCAACTCTTGCGTAAGCATTTTCAGCACATCAGTGTAATAGCTGAGCGGAATATCCTTGTTGACTCCACCTTGCAAGAAAATCTGGTCGGCGCCCTTGGCTTTGGCTTCGAGTGTTTTTTGACGGATTTCGTCCAAACTCAAAACGTAAGCTTCGGGGCTATGGGCGCTGCGGCAAAAACTGCAAAAACTGCAAGTCACTTCGCAAACGTTCGTGTAGTTCACGATACGGAATGCGGTATAGCCTACGCGGTTGCCGGGAAGTTTTACATGGCGCACGGTATCGGCTGCCTCGACAACTTCAGTCCACGGGACGTTCTGCAAAATTTCAAGTCCTTCCGCAGGCGTCAAACGTTCTTGTGCAATAGCTTTTTTCAACAAAGAATTCATTACATTGAATAATAGTAAAGTTTTGTATCTTTAACTTGTAAGGAGGATACATTAACATGTTTAGGAAAATCGTTGTTGCGAGTGCTCTTGCAACTGTTTCTGCTTTTGCCACTTGGGACTTGTTCCCGGTTCGAGAAAACCATAAAGGTCAAGCTAAAATAGGTTCAGCCTTTTCCACCTATGAATTCGAAAACCGTGATTTTGGTGCTTTCTATGTTTATGCGGGCTTGCGAAGCACGATATACCCTGGTTGGGAAATTGCGTTTAATGTGCCGTATCGCATGTTTACTCACGAAAAAGACCATGATGCGGAAATGGATGGAATTGGAAATATCGGCTTTTCGACACGTTATCAGTTTATCCCTTTTTTGAACGCCTTCTTTGATGTTTCGCTCCCTGTTGGAGATAAGTCCTATAACGAGAATGATGACTGGAATTTCGAGGTGGGCTTGCAGTTTTCTACACCGTTTAGCGCGTTGCTGAATTTCGGTTCTCAACTCGGGTTCTTTTTTGCGACAGAAGGAGAAAATGAAGAGGCGCCTATATCGATGAATGCCGCCGTAGAACTCGATTTTAAAATTATTCCAGAAGAATTTACAGCATACGTTGGATTAGATTTCAATCTATTTCTCGGAACATTTACAAATCATGGATACCAATTTTCCCATGATGGAGGGCGTATCAATCTTGGCCCTTATGCCGGGGTAACTTATAACTTTGAACAACTGGACTTGCTTTCGGTCGATGCTTCGTTGCAATTTTGTAAAAGCTTTTTCAGAAATGAAACTCACGATAATCTTTTTATCGTTAATTTGAATTTTTTGATTGATTTTTAAATTCGCGATTCTTTTGTTTATCGTTCGCCCCATTGACTAATTATCCATGAAACCACTTTTTCGCCTTGTGATTCGGTGTACAAACGAGGATATATTACAATTGGGTTTAGTTAGGTAGAACACTGGTGTGTTCATGCTTGGTTTTGCACGGCCACGCAGTTGTGTGGCGTATCTCCTTGCGTGTATCAAATCAGTTTGGAGGACTTATCCGTTCGGGATAAAGAGTTAGGAATGATACAATAGGAGAACAGGTATGAAACACCTCGGTTTAAAATGTGCTGCAATGGCGTTTGCTTTTGCAGCTTCGGCTCAGGCTTTTACCCTTACTGGTAAAGTGAGCGATGAAAGTGGCAAGGCTATTGAAAAGGCTTCTGTAGAACTTATCCAAAATGCTCTCAAGACAACGACAGATTCTAAGGGCGAATTTAAGTTTGTCAAGGAAGATTCTACGATTGGTATTCACACGGTCCGTCCGAGACTCGGTTACGTGAGCGTGATGAATGGTGTTTTGTCTTATTCGCAGAGTACAAATGAGCCTGTCCGCGTGCAGGTTTTTGATGCAGTAGGTACCCGTATCTTGAACGAAACTGTTTACGGCTCGGGCACTTTAGATATGCAGTCTGTTGTGCGTTCGCAGGGGGCATATTTTGCCCGCGTGAGCGTTGGCAGCGCACAGAGCAACTTCCGTTTCACGTCTAGTGGTAATTACAAGGCTTCATTCGGTGAAGCTGTTGCTCGTGGTCTTGCGAAAGAAGGCGAAGGCGACGAACTTCGCGTGATTGCAACGGATTATGATACGTTGACAGTTGCTCTTTCTAATTTGGATACAAACGTTACGCTCAAGCTCAAAAAGACGGTCAAGCAGCCAGAATACGCTTACGGTTGGGGCCTCAAAAACGATCCTGTTCCGACACGTGGTTGCGGCAAGGATACCAAGCTTGATTACAAGTATCGTGGCGACAAGCCGTATATCGAATTCAAGTGGAGCAAGGGCACTCGCACCGTGCGTATCGATATCCCGAAGAGCTACGACAAGAATAAACCGTACAAACTTATTTTCGGTATGCAGTGCATGGGCGGCTGGGCCGGTGGTGTCCAGGACGAAGGTTACTATGGCTTGAAACCGCTTGACAAGAACGAAACCGCAATTTTCGTGGCTCCGGAAGGTAACGGAAATCAAGCTCCGTGGGATCAGAACGACTACATTCTCTTTGACGAGCTTTTGGCCATGCTCGAAAGCAGCTTCTGCATTGACTCTTCTCGTGTGTTCTCGACAGGCTTTAGCTATGGCTCGATGTTCTCTAACGGACTTTCTTGGAACCATCAGGATGTACTCCGTGCAGTCGCCGTGTATGAAACTGCCGAACGCAACATTTGGCTCCCGCAGCGCAAGAACATGGGTATCGGTTGGATGGGTGTGCTTGGCCTCGATGACAACCTCTGCACTCCGGAAATGGGACGCAATGCCCGCGACATTATCTTGACGCTCAACTCCGAAGGCGGCAAGGCAAAGAACGAACGCGCCGAAGAAGCACAGCGCAATGCCGCTCACAAGTGCTACGATTACACGACTGTCGAAGAACGCTTCCCGGTTCGTTGGTGCACTCAGTCTGGTGGACACATTTGGGACCACAAGGATCCGGGCCAGCAAAAGACTTGGGTGCCTGAAACCACTTGGGACTTCTTCAATAAGTTCTAACGTGTAAGAATTTTTCCTCCTCACTAAACTCTCGGTGTAACAGCCGGGAGTTTTTTGCATGGAAGGCGTATTTCTCTGAAAATTGTATTGATCCGAAGAATCGTGATTTTGAAAAAATGATGATTTTTACGTGAAAATTCCTTTTATTTGGAAACTTTTGACGTAAAAAATCGGAAAAATTGAGAAAAAAGTTTTTTTGGCGGTGCTTAAGATGGTATTTTAAAGACAATTGCTTTTGAGCGAATCTAAATGAAAAAGTTCCTTAAAATTTTGCTGATTATTGCCGCTCCGCTTTTACTTGTTGCAGGATTCTGTGGCTATCACTTTTATCGCATGGTTTCTCTAGATCCGGGGGTTTACCTGTCGGGCGATGGATCTGGTGCGCCGGAAAGCGCTTTGAATATGTTGCTCTTTTCGAAGGATTTGCCGAAGGGGATTGTTTGCAATGCATTGCCGAGCCAATTAAGGGCGGATAATTTTGACCCGAAAGAGTTTTTGGAAATTGGCTCTGCGGCGGAATTTTTTTTCAGAAAGCACGATAGGTCTGGAAAACGCATTGGATATGAATTGTCGCAACGATACGAAAAGGATTCCCTGGATGGGGAACTTCGTTCAAAGTGGGGCGAGGGAACTGTAATTACCAGGTATTCAAAAGAAGATAGTTGTTTCCGAATTTCAAAAGAGATAAACGCGGAATCTGCGGATTCTGTTGTTTCTTTCAAGACGAGTATTTCTGGGGATTCTAGTTTCTATGTCGGTAAACGCAAGAATGGGATAGTGACGGAATGTGTTGCTTGCAAGTGGCGTGACGGACGTTGCGACGAGGTGATTCGCGAAAGTAAAATGGAGTTGGATTCCGTTTCTGGAAAATTGCTTGGTTTTGCATTCAGGACGCGCGAAACTTATGTCGAAGGTTCCTTGTATGTAGGCGATGAATTCTATGCGGATAAAATGTTGTTTGATAGTTTGCAGCGCATCGTTGAGTATGAATATAATGATCAAGTTTTTCGTTATGAGTATTCATCGAATGATACGGCAAACTACAATGTAAACATTTTGGGCAAATCAGGGCAGAAGGTCGGCTTTTACAAGAGAAAGCTTAAGGAAAATCGTGAAATTGTCAAATACGGAACCGATCGTTACGAAACGGAAATTACCCGTTATTACGAGAATGGAAAATTAGTGAAGGAAACTTCGGAAAAGATTAACTTTTACGAGTCTGTCTCTTCTCGGACAAAGCTATTTAATTCGGCTGGTGACGAGGTGCTAGATTCTGCTTT
>Ga0265300_10001970_pt1 | contig 18448 bp, 13 predicted proteins | sample AusTroGonzalo_MG_FD_193482 | JGI IMG/M metagenome (GOLD analysis project Ga0265300, IMG submission 193482) | Bovine rumen microbial communities from tropical cattle in Woodstock, Queensland, Australia - Gonzalo_03 | ecosystem: Host-associated > Mammals > Digestive system > Stomach > Rumen ...
ACAATAAAGCCTTTAAAGACGAGCCTTGGAGCATTCTCCCACCCAGTACTGATGCTGTTAGAGAGACCTCGTATCATGTCTATGCCCTGCGCATCAAGGACATCACTGAAGAGCAGCGCGATGAGATTATCAATGAGATTTCAAAGAGTGAGGTGGCTGTCAATGTGCATTTCATCCCGCTCCCCATGCTATCGTTCTTCAACGGACTGGGCTATCGCATCGAGGATTACCCACAGGCATACGAGAATTATCACCACGAAATCTCCCTGCCCTGCTACCCGCAACTCACCGATGAGCAGTTGCAGTTCATCACCGAGACTGTCATCAAGGCTTATCACACCGTCATCAAGTAGTCATGAACGAAGAGAACAGGATTTCCGTCATCATCAACACCTATAACGCCGAGCAGCATCTGCACAAGGTTCTCGACTCGGTGAAGGACTTCGACGAGGTGGTGGTGTGCGACATGGAGAGCACCGACCATACCCTCGACGTTGCTAGAGAATATGGCTGTAAGATTGTGACTTTCCCCAAGGAGAACCATACCTGTTGCGAGCCTGCCAGAACATTTGCCATCCAGTCGGCATCGAGCAAATGGGCTTTTGTGGTGGATGCTGACGAAATCGTGACGCCAGAACTGCGCGAAGAACTCTATCAGATAATCAAGAACCCTGATTGCGCGGCTGGCTATTACATCCCACGCCAGAACATGTTTATGAGTATGTTCGTGCGTGACTTCCATTATGACTATCAACTGCGATTCCTCCTCCGCGAAGGCACAGAATGGCCTCCCTATATCCATTCATTGCCTAAGGTATCTGGTCGCGTGGAGAAATTAAAGGCTAGGAAGGAAGCACGCCTGTTGCACCTGATGGACGAGACCATGCACGAGTATATCGACAAGATGAATGTCTATACGGACAACGAGACAAACAAAAAACAATACGGAACTATGGCCTTGTTCTGGCGCCCTGTATGGCGATTCTTCAAGAGCTATGTCATGGATGGTAGCTTCCGCATGGGCACACGAGGACTGATTCGCTCACTCATGGCGGCACAATATCAGTTCATACTGGTATCAAAGATTATCGAGAAACGTTATCGCGATTGACAAACGAGCGTTTGTCTTCGTACTGTCTGAACGGCAGGTTATAATCCAAATAGAAGAAATTATGCTGGCGTTGGTTGTCATGAGGAGGTACAACCATATAGTCGCCATACTTATTCCTGAGATATTCGTCGGCATGCTCCACACCCATCACGGTATGGCCCTCAAAGGTTACAGGCTGCGGCGTGCCTAACATCGTCTTGGGAATAACGCCTTTCACGCCATCATCATAGTCAAGCACATATTCCGACTTATCATAGTCATAAGCCAGGTAGGCTGCACGCAACTGCTTACGAGCCCACTCATGAGTGAAGAGTTTCTGAATGAGTAACACAGGCCATGAGCTAGGACCATGACCATGTTTATAGGGATCACGATGCAGGAAATAGAGCAACTTATCCATTGCCTTATAACGAGCCACACAAAGACGACGGGCCAACTTCGAGACAGGAGCGCCATCAATGGGGAACACATCAATATAGATGCCACCCACATAGTCGCTATGCTCGCGCTCAATCAATGTGGTGCTGCCATCCACGATCTTACCAAAGCCACCAGGATAACTGGCATCGGTCTCTATCGACAAAGCCTCAAGAGGCTGCGGAAGCCACTCGTGAGCATGAGCCATCAGACAATCGTAGTCAGGACGGGGCATGCAGATATCCATGTCGTCATCCCAAGGAATAAAGCCCTGATGACGAACGGCTCCCAACATGGTGCCTGCCCAGCAATAATAGGTCAGATTGTGCTCACGACAAACCTTGTCTACAGACAGCAGGATTTGCAGGATATGCTCGTGTAAAGTATCAATATCGTAAGATGCCATAATGATTTCTTTGTTTTTCTTTGCCAAAGGTAGTACAAAAAACTGAAATGGCAAAATAATTCTTTTTATATTTGCATAATCACGTATTATTTAGTATTTTTGCAAACAAAACACAATACATCAACGGCAATAGACAAAGCCTATATGAAAATATTCCACATTGTTTCAAATAAAGAATGGGGAGGTGGTGAGCAATATGTTTACGACCTCTGCCAGCGCCAGCGTGCTGACGGCATTGAGGTGGTTGTCATCTGCAAGCCCATCGACAGCATCAGTACAAAATACGAAGAGGCTGGCATCAACGTTCATCGCATGCCATTAGGAGGTGCGTTGGATATGAAGAGTGCATGGCAGTTGGCCTCTATCATCAAGAAGGCAGGAGCATGCACCATTCACGCCCATAATTTCAAAGACGCCTATACAGCCTGCTACGCCCGCAAACTGTCAGGAAACAAGCAGGTGCAAGTAGTGATGTGTCGCCACTTGACACGTCCAGGCAAGAACACCATGCTCTATCGATGGCTTTACGGTCAACTCGACAGGCTCATTTTCGACTCACAGATATCTACCGATGCCTTCCTTGGCACAAATCCCTCTATTGATACTAACAAACTGGGGATAGTACATACGAGTATTGTGGTCCCCGAGAACACCTTACCCGTAGACGTTCGCGCAGAGTTTAATATCCCTGAGACTTGCACCATAGCGATGTTTCATGGCAGATTGGACCCTGAAAAAGGCATTGACACCCTATTGGATGCCGTAGAGCAAATCAAGGACAAGGATTTCAAGTTGATTCTGATTGGAAAAGGTAGTGAGGAATACACCGCACACCTCAAGGCTTCTGTCTGCAATAAAGGTATTGCCGAGAAGGTCATCTTTGCAGGTTTCCGCCATCCCGTATTACCCTATGTCGCTGGCGCCGACTTCGGCATCCTGGCATCAACGGTGCGCGAAGGCTGTCCATTGTCGCCACAGGAATACATGTCGCAAGGCCATCCCGTCGTAGTGACAGACAATGGCGGACAGCGCGAATATGTGGAAGACGGACACAACGGCCTGCTCGTTACACCTGGCAACGCCCAGCAATTGGCAGAAGCCATGGGACGACTCATTGATGATACAGAACTGCGTCGGAAACTGGGGCAGCAAGCCAAGGCAGACTTTGAAGACCATCTGAACTACGAGCATTTCTACGCTCAGATTCGCCGTATCTATAACGAATAGGAACGCTAAATGAAAAAACTGCTCTATTATATCGTCTACTCTCTGTGGTACTTGCTATCACTGCTCCCTTTGCGGGTACTCTACTGGATGAGCGACATCATCTTTGTAATAGTCTTCTACGTCTTACACTATCGTCGTCGCACCGTATGGGTCAACTTAATAACATCGTTCCCTGAACGCGAGATTCCCGAGGAGCACGCTACTATCGAACGGGAATTCTATCGATGGTTCTGCGACTATCTGGTAGAAAGCATCAAGCTAATGACGATGAGCCCTGAGGAGATAAAACAACGCTTGGTATTTAAAAATACAGAAGCCGTTGACCAATGTATCAAAGATGGACAGTCGTGTGCCGTCTATCTAGGACACTTCTGCAACTGGGAATGGATTACGTCGCTTCCCTTTTGGGTCAGTCCAGAAGCACAGTGCGGCCAACTCTACCATCCTCTAGAGAATAAGGACTTTGACCGATTGTTCCTTCATGTGCGTCAACGCTTTGGAGCCGTATGCATCTCCATGAACGAGTCTCTAAGAAAAATTCTAGAGTACAAGAAGCAAGACAAACCTGTTGTCATTGGCTATATCGCCGACCAAGCACCTTTTTGGTGGAATATCCACCACTGGACACAATTTCTGTGCCATGACACAGCCGTCCTCTCAGGAGCAGAACGCATTGCAGCAAGATTGAACCATGCGGTATTCTATTTAGACGTGCGACGTGTCAAACGCGGCTATTACGAAGCGGAGTTTAAACTTATCACCCGCGATCCTCAGAAAATGGAGGAGTTCCAATTAACAGACATCTATTTCAAGGAACTGGAATCCAGCATTCGCCAACAGCCCGAGTGCTATTTATGGACACACGACCGCTGGAAGCGCACAAGAGAACGCTTTAACCGCCGTTTCGAGGTTATTGACGGCAAAGTGCATGAGAAACTAAAACCTGAAGATGTTATTGGTTCTTAAGGAACCCAAACCATTTTCCAATCTCATAGCAACAGATATCTAGGAGGTTGCCATCTAAAATGGTAAAAAACTCTTGTTTGATTTCTTCACGGTTGGCACCATCATACTTATGAAAGCGCTTGGTCCATCGTCCGCGAAGACAACGGCGCTGCAAGGATGTGATATTCACAAGGTCTGCAATACAACTAATCACACTAGCATTGTCGCGCCAATTCTGCCCTTGGTCCATCGATTTCACACTTACCTTGTTCTGATGTTGACGGAATCTATTCAAACGTCGGCATACCTCTATTACCTGACCATGCTGACAAACATAAGTCCAAAAAAGCCAGTCGCCACAGAAACGATGTGCCTGATAGTCTTTGGGTAGAAGTTGGAAGACAGACTTGCAAAACACGGCCATACTGGCATTATAGATTCGGCTATCCACCAGCATCTTTTGACGGATAAACGTATTGCCATCAAATGTATGAATAGTGCCAGGACTACCTTTCTTATGCCAGGAATAAGGCAACTCCTGACCATCACTATCAATCATCAGTGAATGAGAATAGGCCACAACGGCATTGGGATTCATTTCCAACTGGCCCACAAGGGTTTCGAGGAATGTGCTCTCGGCCACATCGTCACTCTCTGCAATCCAGATATATTTGCCACAAGCTAATTGGATGCCACGCTCCCATTGTATAAAGGTGTTACGAGTATTCTTTTCGTTTAGGACAATATGACTGACATGGGGATTGTCTGCGTATCCATTGATGATATCACGACTATTATCTGTGGAGCAATCATCCAAAAGGATCAATTCAAAATCCTGAAATGTCTGGTTTAGCACACTGTCAATACGCTCCTTCAAATAGGGTGCATGATTATAATTTGGTATTATAACACTTACTAAGGGGGTCATTGTCTTCTATTGTTTTTGGCAAAATTACACATAAAAAAGGCAATCCATCACATTAAAGACAATAATTGACAATTATTAACTATAACGCCAACGACCTTTACTCGGTTTTTCGTAACTTTGCAGCAATATGACAACAAGTTTACTTATTTCCACCTATAATTTTCCCGTTGCACTGAACTTATGCTTAGAGAGCATCACCAAGCAGATAATTCTTCCCGATGAGATCATCATCGCTGATGATGGTTCAGGTGAAGAAACACAAAAACTGGTAGAAAAGTGGCGTAATAGACTAAGCATGCCCGTAAAATATGTGTGGCAGGAAGACCGTGGTTTCCGACTCGCAGAGATTCGGAATAAAGCGCTTGCCGTGGCCACTGGTGACTATATCATACAGATTGATGGTGATATCATCATGGAACGCCATTTTATCAAGGATCACCTACGATATGCAAAACCGGGATTTTTCGTTTGTGGAAGTCGCAGTCGCATCACAGAGAAATACACCGACAAACTCAAAAAGGGTAAGAAGTATAGTTTCTCGTTCTTCCGTCCCGGACTATTCGACCGAATGAACGCATTCCGTTTCAGACGACTCACACCGCTTTTTTATGATTATGACCATCTGAGAGGCTGTAATATGGCCTATTGGCGAGAAGATGTTTATGCCATCAATGGATTCGATGAAACCATTGCCTCATACGGTTATGAAGATGAGGATGTGCAGGAACGTCTGAAACGTATTGGCAAGAAGAAACTATTCGTCAAATTCATGTGCATCGAGTATCATGTCTGGCATCCAGAGCACCCCACAAAAAAGAACTTGGCTGAGACACGCAAACTCATTGACAAAAACAATGAGATAAACCTCATCCGCTCACCCAAAGGTATTGATAGCCATCTGAACGAAAACAATCTTAAATAACACTATTTTTGAGGTAGCAATCTATTCTCCGTCATACGCTCCATATACTGCTGAATGATAGCCTTGAGCTCACGCTCCATCTGCTTCTGAACAGACACCTTGCCAACTAAGTTGTTCTTCATCAATCTATCATCAAGAGCATAGATTGCCCGCGTCTCCCTGCCGTCAAATTGAATAACGTATCCATACTTTACATACTGATAGATGCCATTCAGATAGTTCACAGCCCAAGTCTTGTCAGCAGGCGTATTAAGCAGGTCAATACCAAACGAGAGATAGGGTTCATCATAGCCAAGATGTTCAAGTATCGTAGGCATGATGTCAGTCTGCTGAGCAATAGCGTCCACCATTCCGCTACCCATCTCGCCAGAAGGATCATAGAAAATAACGGGTGAACAAAAACCACCGAGGTCGGTCTTGTATTCCGGTAGACGAGTCATATTAGTATGATCACTGGTAATGACAAAGATGGTATTATTGAACCAAGACTGTTTGCGAGCCGAAGCAAAGAAATGCTGTAGTGCCATATCAGTGTAACGGATGACTGGATAGATGGGCATTTCTGGATCCTCCTCAGGGAATTGATCCTTATAGGCATCTGGCACACGGAAGGGATGATGACTCGAAAGAGTGAAGAGAGCTGTCATAAAGGGCTCCTTCATCTCGGTCATCTTCTTGCAATAGTACTGCATAAAAGGCTCATCACTAATACCCCACCAACCATCGAAATCGGCATCGCCACGGGTACTAGCATCACTGTTGAAATCCTCGCGACCATAATACTGCTGGAACTTAGTTGCACGAGCAAAGGCCATGAATCCCATAGAGCCACGTTCAGCTCCATGAAAGAATGCAGTCTCATAACCCTTATGACCTAGGCAATCAGCTATTCCACTAACATCATTCACAGAGTAGGGCGAAAGAAAGAAGGGCTCAACAAACATAGGGATAGATGAGAGTATCGAAGGCATGCCATCTATCGACTTACGCCCATTGCAAAAACTATGAGTAAAAGTCAACGCGCCATTGGCCAACAGCGAATCAGTAAAAGGCGTATAACCCTTATAACCGGGGACATGTCGATTGTAAGTTCCGATATACTCACGACCGAAACTCTCAATGATAATCACTACAACATTTTTCTTCTTAAACACAGAGTCACCCTTTACACCGGCATGGATTGGCGAGTAAATGGATTCCAACTCCGCTTTATCCTGATAATAAGTAATGACCTCGAAATTGTTCTTACCAATGGTTCGTATCAAAGCAAAGGGTGTGTTCAGAACCAACCCAACCTCAGTAGGACGGTCGCAGAAGTTATTTGCATTCGATATCGTAATAGGACGGATGTCACGTGTCCAACCACCACGCATGCCAGCTACACAGAAAGGAACGAAGGCAAGCAACGAAAGAGTCATGGTCAGATAATAAGATAGTCTGCCACGTTTTGCTTTCCGTGAAATAAGGTTGGGAGCAGGCTCAGCATAAAGCCTCCACAGTCCCCAAGCTACTAGGACTGCCAACAAGAAGAAATACCAATGACCAAGAGCTTCTGTCCAGAAAATACCACCAAGGTTATTTTCATTCTCAAACTCCTGAAAGATGGTAGTGGTGGTGCGACGCATGCTATAACGGAAATAAACGCTATCACCCAAATTCAAAGCTAAAGTAATGATATTGACTACCACAAACACCCAACGGCACACTCGATGGTATGTCGCCGTTTCTTTAAAATGCAAAGGAAAAAGCACCATCAACACCCACAAGGCGTTGGTATAGAGTATGGCTGAGGTATCAAACGAAAGGCCACCACGCAACAGCTCTATGAAATGGCTCCACGAAAGGTTATCGGAAAAGAGATTCCAGTTTTCAAAAAGAAAGGCCATGCGGGCTAAGAAATAAACCACATAGGCCAAAAACAGATTACATATCACAGCGCCTATTGGCCGAAACAACTTGATCTGGTTTTTCATCATGACTCGTCACTATCATTTTCTACTCAACAGGCAAAGGTACGAAATAAATCATAAAAGGAGCCTATTTTTCGAAAAATACTGCGTTTTTTGATGATTCTTTAGACCGTTTTCGTATTTTTTTCCTAATTTTGCATTCATGAACACACTTAAGAAAGGATTTACCTATTACGTTTTAGGTACTATTTTCATATCACTCATCCTGATGTTTTACATCAAAGGTGATGTTATCATTTCCATGCTTGACTTTAGCGGATGGGTGTTTTTCATCAGTTCGTGTATCTCCCACTCAGCCATACTGCTTTTAGCGCTTTGGCTAATCTTTTTCATGCCTTGTGCCCTACTTCACAAGAACAGACTCGCCACGGGTCTTTTTGTCAGTGCCGTCAGCATCTTAGCGATACTGGCCTTTATCAACATGCAAGTTTATAAGATTTATCGCTTCCATATCAACGGATTCATCATCAACATGCTCACCGGACCTAATGCTGGCGATATCTTCGATTTTTCACCCTATCTCTACTTAACTGAGGGCATCTCACTATTGTTTGTTTTGGCCATATGCATCGGACTTTGGCCTGCTGCGACACGTCTATCTTCCAAAATAAAGAAGAAAGGGGTCATTGTATTAAGCGCCACCCTCATCGGCATTACACTGGTTGCCAACGGCATTCATATCTATGGATCTTTTGTGGCCAAGCCTTCCATTCTACAGAGCGTACGATTTATTCCTTATTATTTCCCCTTATCCGCCAGTTCCCTCATGCAAAGCCTTGGTGTTAAACGAGAGGTGGTTGAAGTTTCTGGCATGAGCGGGAGCGGTGAGATGTGCTATCCTCTCCATCCACTACAAAAAGAAGACAGCACCCAACTACAACTGCCCAACATAGTCATCGTACTCATAGACTCATGGAGCAGGCTGTCATTAACTCCAGAATGCATGCCCAACATGTGGCAATTGGCTCATGAAGAGCAATGGTACAAGAATCACGTGAGTTGCGGAAATGGAACATCGTTCTCTGTATTTGGCATGTTCACCGGCCTACAGCCATATTACTGGACGGCTTATCAGTCGGCGCGCTTAAGTCCACTACTCGTCGATCGACTTTTAGAACTGGGCTACGACTTCCGCGTCTATCCTAGTGCAGGTCTACAAAGTCCTCCTTTCGACCGTCTATTGTTCCAGCATGTGCCAAATTTACGACTTGACACACCACTGCCAACATCTTATGAACGAGATTTGAAGATTAAAGACGATTTCATTGCTGATATGCCACAACTTAAAGCACAGAAGCGTCCCTTCTTTGCCTTCATATTCTTCGATCTTCTCCATGCCTACAGTCTACCGAAGGAGCTACTCAATCGTTTCCAGCCATCTTGGGAATATGGACGCTTCGACGAACTGCACAACGACATGGATCCTACACCTTTCTGGAATCTCTATCGCAATTCAGCCTACCAAACAGACAAAATGGTACATGAGGTCGTTGCGCGAATGAAGGACTTAGGCATCTACGACAACTCCCTGCTCTTCATCACAGGAGATCATGCTCAGGAGTATAATGAAAACCACAAGAACTACTGGGGACATAACTCCAACTTCTCACAATATCAAATTGGCGTGCCACTTATCGTGCATCAGCCAGACCGAGACACAACAGCCATCTACACCCACCGCACGACACACTATGACTTTGTGCCAACCATCATGCACAATTACTTAGGTATTAAAAACCCGTTGGAAGACTATACAGCCGGACGATTGCTCAGCGACAAGACGCCACGACTGTGGCATTTCGTAGGCAATGAGCTACGCTATGCATTCATTGTCGAAGGCGATACGATTCTTACAAAAGAAGGAGCGGGTTATATCGAAGTGACCGACAGTAAACTGAACCCCGTCGACAACTACCGTATCAACCCCAAGGCATTTGATAAAGCTATCAAGGACCTCAACAGGTTCTTCAATCAATAACAATTGATGATATCCACCACTTTCTGGGCCTCTTCAGAAGTCATCGCAGGACTCATGGGGAGGCTCAATTCTTCTTGGTGTATTCTCTCTGTCACGGGGAAAGACAAACTATTCCACGATTTGTAACACTCTTGTTTGTGAGGAGGAATTGGATAATGAATCACTGTTTGCACACCATTCCTCTCTAAGTATTTCTGAAGATCATTACGCTGCTCACATAATACAGGGAAGATATGATATACATTCTGTTCGTTTTCCAAAGGCATAGGTAGAGTCAATTTAGGATTCCTGATACCATCAACATAGACTTTCGCAATAGCTCGACGTCTATCATTGTCCGCATCCAGATAGCGGAGTTTCACGTCCAACACAGCTGCCTGAATCTCATCAAGACGACTATTACGTCCCGTATACTTAAAGACATACTTTCTTTGACTGCCATAATTAGCCAAAGCACGAATCGTGTCTGCCAAAACTTGATCATGACAGGTTACAGCACCGCCATCGCCTAAGGCCCCTAGATTCTTGCCTGGATAGAAACTATGACCAGCAGCATCACCCAAGGAACCCGTACGACGACCGTCTACATAACGACAGCCATGGGCCTGAGCATTATCTTCCACCAACTTTAGGTTATACTTCTGACAAAGACGATCTATCGTCTCGGTGAAAGCACAACGCCCATATAAATGCACCAGAAGAATAGAACGAGTCTTGGGGGTGATTAACTTCTCCAACTGGCTATCATCAATCTCCAAAGTATCATAACACGGTTCTGCCAACACAGGTACAAGTCCATTCTCTGTTAATGCAAGGATAGATGCGATATAAGTATTTGCTGGTACGATTACCTCATCTCCTGGCTGCATAACACCTAATTCAATATAGGCACGATAGATCCAAATCAGGGCATCCAAGCCGTTGGCCACGCCAACACAATGATTTGTCCCGATAAAGTCGGCATAATTCTTCTCAAAGCGTTCCAACTCCTGACCTTGCAAGTACCAGCCAGAGTAAATCACACGCTGCACAGCCTCCGTAATTTCTGCACTATGAAGAGCAGTAACGTCTTTTAATGATAAGAATGGAATCATAATTCTCAATATTACATTGCGCACTATTATCTACGCTGCAAATCAGCGCTTGTCAACTGTATCATCGCCTTGTCTAGGCGCTCCAGACGCTCAGCATCACGACTTTCATTGATTGTGATGCGTTTCAGATCAAAATCATAGAGTATATGCCCCGTGGAATCACAAATCCACTGAACATTATTATAATTATGAACTACTGTCGGGGCCGTATAAGTTTTAGAGAGGACATCACGACTGAATGTAAAAGCATCATGGTTCAGATGCAGTTGTCCCAACAGTGTGGCAGGCAAATCACTCTGATTACATAAGGTCTCCACAATACGAGGTTCCCGCACAGCACCACCCAACCAAAGCATGGGAATATGGTTCATCTGCATAGGAGTCATATGATCCACCGAACCATTTACAATACCATGGTCAGCAATAAGAACAATCAAAAGGTTGTCCCACTGTGGTGTTGATTTAAGACTGCTTACAAAACTATATAGACAGTCGTCCAAGTAACAGAAGGCATTATCCACCTCATCATTAAGTTTCTTGACTGGCACATCCCAAGGCTCATGGCTAGAGAGTGTACTATAGCCCCAAAGATGATGAGCATTGGCATCAGCTTGCGTTATCTGATTCAAAACAGTAGAAAAAGTGATATCATCACGAACCCCCCACTGACTGCTACGCTGTTCTAACAGCGAATAATCCTTCATACTCATCAGACTCTCCCAACCTGTCGCGATCAGATAAGAGCGCATATTGGTAAAGTTGATGTCGCCACCATAAAGGAAACTGGTATCATAGCCCTGCTGCTGTAATGTCTTGGCAATGCTCGGTAATGTACTGTTCTTCTCAGGAATCTTCATCACGGAGAGGTTAGGAAACGAAGGATAGCCACTCAATGCGCAAACTGTACCACGGTCCGTACGCCAGGAATTGGCATAGCACTGACTAAAATAGACGCCTTCTTTCTTCAGTTCCTGTAAATGGGGCATTGCATGAGCAAATTGTTCACCGGCACTTTCTAATAGGATTACCAATACATTAGGACGATCAACGGTAAGCAAAGTATCCTGATGAATACTCTCTGTAGTATACACACCTTGTGTCATCTCTCTGCACTCATCTTCTTCATAAAATTGGTATTGAGTCAGATCATCTACCTGATGAGTCAAGGTATAGAAGAAGTTGAACACGGGATTCACTGCTGAATGATTCAAAAACTGATTCTGCGAGTAATAGACCTGTCCAGTATTGGTAGTAGACTCTCCCAGACCGCCACGAATGCCAACGATTATCAGGGGCATCAGAATAACATAGAACAAAAGTTCTTTCCAGCCCCCCCTCTTACTCGCTGGCATACCAGCCAACTTATCATAAACGAGATACAATAAAACAGAGAGGAGGATAACAATAAACGCACGCAGCACCAAATACCCCGTCGTTACACTGGCCATTGCCTCGGTTGGAGTCTCCAGATACTGCAGCCACGAAGCATCCAATTTAAAATGCCAAAATGGATACATGCTTGTGTCGGTCACAAAGGCCACAGAAAAAGCGAGAGCCACAAAAGCATGATAGGGTTTCATAAGCCACTGGGGGATATTTACCCAGACGCTTGCTATCGTCACCAAGAACGGCACGATAAAGAAATAAAGAGCGGTAGAAAGGTCCAAGCTCAGTCCATACCACCACACCGATAGCATATCACCAAAGACAAACGAAGCCTCTGTATAGTTAAAAAGCATGAACCCCCACTTGGCTACCAGAAAAACGGCAACCGTCAGTAGGTAAAACCTGGTTAAGTATAATACGCGGTTCTTCACGACTACAGGCTCTGCATATCGTTCAGTTTCTTGTAATAGCCATCAATATTGAGCAACTCATCATGTGTTCCTCGTTCCACAATCTGTCCTTCATGAAGCACACAGATTTCATCGGCATTCTTAATGGTCGACAAGCGATGGGCAATAGCCACCGTCGTACGAGTTTTCATCAGGCGTTCCAAGGCATCCTGCACCAAGCGTTCGCTCTCAGTATCCAACGCAGAAGTAGCCTCATCGAGAATCAGGATGGGCGGATTCTTCAGAATAGCACGGGCAATACTTACACGTTGGCGTTGACCACCCGACAGACGACCGCCACGATCACCTATATTCGTTTCAAACTGTTGCTCCGACTGCATAATGAAATCATAGGCATTAGCAATCTTTGCAGCCTCAGCAATCTGTTCGTCAGTGGCATTATCCACACCAAACGAAATATTATTGCGGAAAGTGTCATTAAACAGAATAGCCTCCTGATTCACATTACCAATCAATTGGCGCAGGTCGTGGATACCCAAGTCTTTTACATTGATACCATCTATGAGCACCTCACCCTCCTGCACATCATAATAGCGAGGAATCAGGTCAACCATTGTCGACTTACCACTACCCGATTGTCCTACAATGGCAATGGTCTTTCCTTTGGGGATCACCAGATTAATGTCCTTCAGGATCCATTGATCGCCATAACGGAACGACACATGGCGGAACTCTATCTGATGTTCAAATGCAGCAATATGCTTAGGCTCTGCCACCTCCGTAATCGTGTTCTCTGCCATCAAAATCTTATCGATACGCTCCATTGAGGCCAATCCCTTAGGAATACTATAACTAGCCTTTGAAAACTCCTTCAATGGATTAATGATAGAATAGAGGATCACCATATAATAGATGAAAGTAGGACCTGTAATAGCCTGGTTGTTCAGCACCAGCATACCTCCAAACCACAACACGATGACAATCATCACCGTACCCAAGAACTCACTCATCGGATGAGCCGATGACTGACGGATGTTCACTCTCATCAAGTGTGAGCGATATGAAGAGTTTGTCTGATCAAAACGATGATTCATTTTCTCTTCAGCACAGAAAGCCTTAATGATACGCAGTCCGCCCAATGTTTCCTCCACCTGACTCATAGTGTCACTCCACAGGCTCTGCGCTTTGGCTGAGTCCTGCTTCAGTTTACGACCAACCAGTCCCATGAACCAACCCATCACTGGCACAATGACAAGTGTGAAGGTGGTCAACTGCCACGACACGAACAACATCGTAGCGAAATAAGCAATGATCAGGACAGGGTTCTTAAACAGCATCTCAAGAGAAGACATGATAGAGTTTTCTACCTCCAACACATCACCACTCATGCGTGCAATAATGTCACCCTTACGCTCTTCCGAGAAAAAGCCAAGAGGCAACGATGTAATCTTGTTATAGAGTTGATTGCGGATATCACGGACGACACCCGTACGAATAGGAACGATACAGGCTGACGTCAGAAAATAAGCACCAGTCTTGAGTAGCGTTGTAAAAGCCAAGAACAAACCAATCAGCAATAATGTTGTTGTGGGTCCATAGTCGGCAATGAGGCCGTTGACATAATAGTTCAAGTTGTTCATCATAACTCCCTGTACGTTGCTCCAATCCCATGCCATGACACTAGTGGCCTTTTCTGCATCACCTGTCTGAAACAGAATCTGCAGGATAGGTATCAATGCCGCAAACGAGAAAATATTCAGCACAGCCGACAGGATATTAAAGAATACCGACAGCGCCAGATATTTCTTATAGGGAGGCACGAAGCGCCTCAACACACGCAAAAATTCTCTCATATGCTTGTTGTTCGTTTATTCCAAGACTTGGTATTCTATTATGCCTTACACCTCTTCGCCGAAGAGTGTTGCACTTGTACTACCTGTGATGCGTACACGCACCGTTTCACCGATATGATGATTGCCTTTATCAAAGACCACCATCTTATTCTGTTCCGTGCGACCACACAACTGTTCACGACTACGCTTAGAGAAGCCCTCTACCAGGACATCAAACTCCTTACCCTCGTCCAACTTATTACGCTGAGCTGACATCTCTGTCTGCAGGGCAATGAGCTCGTTCAGGCGACGGATCTTTTCTTCTTCAGCGACATTGTCGGGCAGATGTTTCGATGCATAGGTACCAGGACGCTCTGAGTACTTGAACATAAAGGCTGAGTCATAACCCACCTCACGCATCAGACTCAGACTGAGTTGGTGATCCTCCTCGGTCTCATCATGATAGCCCACAAAGATATCAGTAGACAATCCACAATCAGGCACGATACGACGGATAGCTGCCACACGGTCTAAGTACCACTCACGGGTGTATTTACGGTTCATCAACTTCAAGATACGGTCAGAGCCACTCTGTACTGGCAGATGAATATGCTTGCACACATTGGGGACTTCGGCAATCACGCGCAAAGTCTCGTCACTCATATCCTTAGGATGAGAAGTCGTGAAACGCACACGCATCTGGGGAGCCTCCTCGGCTACCTTTCTCAACAATCCAGGGAAATCCAGACCTTCCGTATGATAACTATTCACATTCTGTCCCAACAGCGTTACCTCCTTAAAACCACGGTCACGCAAGTCACGCACCTCACGCAGTATGCTTTCCACGTCTCTTGAGCGCTCACGACCACGGGTGTATGGCACGATACAATAATGGCAGAAGTTGTTGCAACCACGCATAATGCTCACAAAGCCACCAAGTTTGGCACCATGCAAACGCTGTGGCACCACATCCTTATAGGTTTCTGTGGTCGATAGTTCAATATTAATAGCTTTATGACCCATCTCAGCCTGTGCTGTCAGATCAGGCAAAGTCAGGTAAGCATCAGGACCAGCCACCAAGTCGGCCCCATGATTCTCCAGCAAATCTTGTTGTACGCGCTCAGCCATACAACCCAGCACGCCAACAACCAATGGACGTTTGCGCTTCACAGCACTCAACGCCTCCAAGCGGTGGTAAATCTTCTGTTCTGCATTATCTCGCACCGAACAGGTATTCAAAAACACGGCATCGGCCTCATCCACACTTTCACAAGTCTCATAGCCAGCCATCTGCATCACCGAGGCCACCACCTCAGAGTCTGCAACATTCATTTGACATCCGTATGTCTCGATAAATAGTTTTTTCATCTAATATATTAAATTTCAGGGTACAAAGGTAATAATAAAAAATGAAACTATCAAATAATCAGCACTTTTGCTGCCAAAGAATCACCTCTCCCGCATACAAAGACGCCTGCACATCTATCAAGCGTTGGTTCGAAGAACCCCTAAACAGCAAATCCGTATCACGGAGCGATTCCACATAAGGACCATCCACCAACACATCTATCTGTTCAAGCAACTCACGTTGATCTTCCTGAATCAGATTTTCAAAGCGAAAACCCGTAAAGCACCAGATATCCTTATTGGTGCGACGATGAATCTCCCGTGCCAACTCTGCAAAACCAGCAGCCTGATACATTGGGTCGCCTCCCGAGAAAGTGACATTGGCATAAGGATCAGCCTCAATAACACGCATAATGTCTTCGGTATTCATCTCACGTCCTCCGTCGAAGTCCCATGACTGAGGATTATGACAGCCTGCACAACGATGACGGCAACCTGCACAATAAATGGAGGTCCGGAAACCCGGACCATCCACCATTGTATCTTCTATAATCGAAAGTACTCTAATCATTACGTCTAGTTCCTGTTTCTCGAACTAGTTATTAGAACAATGACTGTTCACCATCATCAATATGCGTCACACGATCGTTCAACTCCGCCAACTTACCACTGTTCCAACGATCAGTAGTACCCACCAGATAACCTGTGATACGCTGCAGACGATCTATATTCTTTGAACCACACTTCGGACACTCCTTCATATCGTTCTGGGCATTCTCATAGCCACAGTCCATACAGCGATTTCGATTGTGATTCACAGAACCATAACCCATATTCAGGCGGTCCATCATATCCACCACACTCATAATCACCTGAGGATTATGTGTAGCATCACCATCAATCTCCACATAGAAGATATGTCCGCCACGAGTCAGATCATGATAGGGAGCCTCCACCTCAGCCTTATGGCGAGCCGAGCACTTATAATACACAGGCACGTGATTCGAGTTGGTGTAATAGTCACGATCAGTCACGCCAGGAATACTACCAAAGTCCTTGCGGTCACGCTTTGTAAAGCGACCTGCCAAACCCTCAGCAGGTGTAGCCAATACCGAGTAGTTGTGATGATAACGGTCACAGAACTCATTGACGCGATCACGCATATAGGTGATAATCTTCAGACCCAGTTCCTGTGCCTCTTCACTTTCACCATGATGCTTACCAATCAGTGCCACCAAGCACTCAGCCAATCCAATGAAGCCGATACCCAGCGTTCCTTGGTTGATGACACCCTCCACGGTATCCGAAGCACCCAACTTATCACCACCAATCCACAAACTCTTCATAAGCAAGGGGAACTGACGGGTATAGGCAGTCTTCTGGAATTGGAAACGGTCGTCCAACTGCTGAGCAGTAATCTCCAACATCTCATCCAACTTGGCAAAGAACTGTCCAAGACGCTGGTCCTTGTCCTCCTCCCTGCGGCATTCCAAAGCCAGGCGTACCAAGTTGATCGTTGAGAACGACAAGTTACCACGACCGATACTGGTCTTAGGTCCGAAGCGGTTCTCAAACACACGCGTACGGCAACCCATCGTTGCCACCTCATGCTGATAGCGCTTGGGATCATCAGCACGCCATTCTTCACTTTGATTGAACGTAGCATCAAGGTTCAGGAAGTTGGGGAAGAACCTGCGGGCAGTCACCTTACAAGCCAACTGATACAGGTCGAAGTTACGATCCTCAGGCAGATAGTTCACACCACGCTTTTTCTTCCAAATCTGGATGGGGAAGATGGCTGTCTCGCCACCACCCACACCTTCGTAGGTAGAAAGCAACAACTCACGCATCACACAACGACCTTCAGCCGAGGTGTCTGTTCCATAATTAATAGATGAGAAAACCACCTGGTTACCACCACGCGAATGGATAGTATTCATATTGTGGATAAAGGCCTCCATAGCCTGATGCACGCGACCCACCGTTTTATTAATAGCATGCTGACGCACACGGTCGGTACCCTGCAGTCCGTCAAGGGGCTGCTTCAGATAGTCCATCAAGGGCTCATTATACAATGCGCTGAAGTCCTCGCCATAGAGATCCTCCAGATATTTCAGCTCCTCAATATACGACAGACGAACAAATGGTGCCAGATAGAAGTCGAAGGCAGGAATAGCCTGTCCGCCGTGCATCTCATTCTGAGCGCACTCCAGCGAAATACAGGCCAACACCGAAGCCGTCTCAATGCGCTTGGCAGGACGCGATGCGCCATGACCGGCAATGAAACCACAGTTCAAGATATGATCCAGCGGGTGCTGCACACAAGTAAACGACTTCGTGGGATAGTAGTCCTTGTCATGAATGTGCAGATAGTTGTGGGCCACCGCCTCGCGACTCTCCTCCGACAACAGGTAGTCGTCAACGAAAGGCTTGGTAGTTTCCGAGGCGAACTTCATCATCATGCCAGCAGGCGTA
>Ga0265300_10001971_pt1 | contig 18447 bp, 15 predicted proteins | sample AusTroGonzalo_MG_FD_193482 | JGI IMG/M metagenome (GOLD analysis project Ga0265300, IMG submission 193482) | Bovine rumen microbial communities from tropical cattle in Woodstock, Queensland, Australia - Gonzalo_03 | ecosystem: Host-associated > Mammals > Digestive system > Stomach > Rumen ...
TGTACACCGTAGTTGCGTGTCTGGCCGGGGCCGCTGTTGGGCTTGACGTAGTATCTAAGTTCCATGCTGTCGGTATATTTCCTGACCACCTCCTCGCAGGGTATGTCGGAACCGTCTTCAACTACCAGGACCTCGAAATCCCTGAACGTCTGCCTGGAAAGGCTTTGCAGCAGCTCGTCCACCTCGTCGGGACGGTTATATACCGGAATTATTATAGAGTATTTCATCTGTCAGTCTTTATTATGGGCACAAAAGTAAAAACTTTCTGTCAGAATACAAAGATTTTGTTGTTTAACTTCCTCTATTCTTTCCTAACGAAACTTTACTCCCTATTTATTTATAAGAAATATGGCCGGAACCTTGCTCAGGTCGGGCAGTTCAATCTTCTTCCACTCCGCAATGGTATGCGTGTGGATGTATTCGTCATCCGTCGTGATGCCTGCAGCTATGCACATACGCGTCTGTGGCCGCAGGTTCTGCACCAAGGCCTGGAACATCTTCAGGTTGCGGTAGGGCGTCTCGATGAACAGCTGTGTCTGGTGCTCGTTCCATGCCCGTGTCTCCAGGGCTTTCAGCTTCTTCGCCCTGTCCTGCGGGTCAACGGGCAGGTAGCCGTTGAAGGCAAAGCTCTGTCCGTTCAGTCCGCTTCCCATAACAGCCATTATCATGCTGCTGGGACCTACCAGCGGTATAACCCTCAGGTTCTGACGCTGGGCGATGGCCACCACGTCGGCTCCCGGGTCGGCAACGGCAGGACAGCCCGCCTCGCTGATAACACCCATGGGCTTGCCGTCCCTTAGGGCCTGCAGGTACTGGCTGAACAGGCGTTCGTCGGCATGCTTGCCCATCTCGTAGAACTGGGAATCGTCAATGGGGAACTCGCGGTCCACCTGACGCAGGAAGCGTCGTGCAGAGCGGATGTTCTCTACTATGAAGTGCCTGATGCCCATGATGATGTCGTGGTTGTACGACGGCAGGACCCGGTCTGTCTCTGCAGAGCCCAGGGTGACGGGTATAAGGTATAGCGCTATTTCCATAATTGTATCTTTGCGTCTGAATATTGTGCCACACTCATTATGTAGCCGTTGAGCAGGTTGGGAACTGTCTGTATGCAGATACCCTCCGTGTTGCTTGGGGACAGGATGTCCTTGATGTTGTCGTTAATGCCCGTTCCCTTCAGTTTGAAGACAGCCTCCTTCCTGGTCCACAGGGTAATGAAGGCCACATCCGGGTTGGGGGCCGAGAAGATCTGCCGGCATTCCTCCTCGTTCATGCAGTAGTTTACCAGTGAATCCTTGGCCGAGCGTATGCCCTCGATGTCCAGTCCGCAGGGTTCTGGGCTGATGTAACAGCCGATGGCCTTCTTGCAGTGGCTCAGGCTGAAGTGTATGCGGGGGTAGTCCGGCAGGAAAGGCTTCCCGCTCTGGTTGTAGGAGAAAGCGGGCATTTCCGTGATGCCGTATTCCAACTGCAGCCCTCGGCACAGTTCCAGATATGCCAGGGTGCATTCCCTCCTGCCTTCCGCGAACTTGAATTTCAGTGCCAGCTCCCGTCTCCAGAGGGGGAGGGAAGAGACGGCTTTCTCCAGCAGTTCGGCAGGAATGTCTTCCAGATGGTCGTTGATATACAGCATACGTAAGAACAAAATTATACATTTTATTTTATTTGGGTGTACAAATCGTGCTTTTTCTTGTCTAAGTCGTTCATTTGCATGCTTTTATTCTTAATATGTTTGCGCGCGAGAGTTTTATTTTGTAACTTTGTCCCCACTTTCAGTAAAAAGATTTAAACAGAAGACCTAAAATGAGTGACAGATTGTTTATTTTCGACACCACATTGCGTGACGGCGAGCAAGTGCCCGGATGTCAGTTGAATACGGTGGAGAAAATTCAGGTAGCCCGCCAGTTGGAGGCTCTTGGCGTTGACGTTATCGAGGCAGGATTCCCTATCAGTAGTCCCGGCGATTTCAATTCAGTGATAGAAATCAGTAAGGCCGTAACATGGCCGACCATTTGTGCGCTGACACGTGCTGTTCAGAAGGACATCGACGTGGCTGCGGATGCCCTGAAGTATGCCAAGCACAAGCGTATCCATACGGGTATCGGTACCAGCGAGAGTCACATCCGCTATAAGTTCAATTCCACGCCCGAGGAGATTATCGAGCGTGCCGTGGCAGCTGTCAAGTATGCCAAGAAGTATGTCGAGGATGTTGAGTTCTATGCCGAGGATGCCGGTCGTACCGACAACGAGTACCTGGCCCGTGTCATAGATGCTGTTACCAAGGCAGGTGCTACGGTTTGTAACATCCCCGACACAACGGGTTTCCGTGTTCCCAACGAATACCAGGAGAAGATCAAGTATCTCTACGAGCATGTCGATGCCTTTGCTGCCGGCAAGAGTATCCTGTCCACTCATTGCCATAACGACTTGGGTATGGCTACAGCCAACACCGTAGCAGGTGTCCTGGGCGGTGCCCGTCAGGTAGAGGTTACCATCAACGGTATCGGCGAGCGTGCAGGTAACACCTCATTGGAGGAGATTGCCATGATTTTCAAGACACATCCCGACCTAGGTATCGAGACCAATATCAATACTACCAAGATATATCCCACCAGCCGTATGGTCAGCTCTCTGATGAATATGCCTGTTCAGCCCAACAAGGCCATCGTGGGTAAGAATGCCTTTGCCCACAGCTCAGGTATCCATCAGGACGGTGTGCTCAAGAACGCCTCTACCTACGAGATTATGGACCCCAAGGATGTGGGTATCGACGATAACGCTATCGTGCTGACAGCCCGTAGCGGACGTGCAGCCCTGAAGCATCGTCTCAGTGTGAACGGTGTGGAGATTGAGGGTGAGCGTCTGGATAAGGTTTATCAGGAGTTCCTGGTTCTTGCCGACAAGAAGAAGGAGGTTACCGACGACGATATCCTGGTATTGGCAGGTGCCGACAGAAGCGCTTCTCACAATGTCAAGCTGGATTACCTGCAGGTGACAACCGGCAAGGGTGTGAAGAGTGTTGCCAGCATCGGTCTGTTGGTTGCCAACGAGAAGTTCGAGGCTGCTGCCTCCGGTAACGGTCCTGTTGATGCTGCCATCAATGCCTTGAAGTGCATCATCAAGCGTAAGATGACGCTGAAGGAGTTCACCATCCAGGCTATCAGCAAGGGTTCTGACGATATGGGTAAGGTTCACATGCAGGTGGAGTATGACGGTCACCTGTATTATGGCTTCGGTGCCAATACTGATATCGTCACCGCCAGCGTAGAAGCATATATTGATTGTATAAATAAGTTTAGATAAGACCCCTTCTGTAACTAATGAAGACTTTATTTGACAAGATTTGGGACGCACACGTTGTGCAGAACGTGGAGGACGGCCCTACACAACTTTACATAGACCGCCTTTATGCGCATGAAGTAACCAGTCCACAGGCATTTGATACATTGAGGGACAAGAATATTAAGGTGTTCCGCCCCGACCACGTGTACGCCATGCCCGACCATAACACCCCCAGCGACCAGCAGGAGCGCATCGACGACCCTGTAGGCCGTAATCAGGTGGAGACACTGGCCAAGAACTGCGCCGAGTTTGGTATTACCCACTTTGCCATGGGCACCAAGGACAATGGTATCATCCATGTTGTAGGTCCCGAGAAGGCACTCTCCCTGCCCGGTATGACCATCGTCTGCGGCGACTCTCATACCAGTACGCACGGTGCAGTAGGTGCTATTGCCATGGGTATCGGTACCAGCGAGGTGGCTCAGGTACTGGCTTCTCAGTGTATCCTGCAGAGCAAGCCCAAGACCATGCGTATTAATATAGAAGGTACGTTGCAGCCCGGCGTTACTGCCAAGGATGTAGCTCTTTATATCATGGCTCAGATGACCACCAGCGGTGCCACCGGCTATGCCGTTGAGTATGCAGGCAGCACCATCCGTAATATGAGTATGGAGGGTCGTCTTACCCTGTCTAACCTCTCTATCGAGATGGGTTCACGTGCAGGCCTCATTGCTCCCGACGAGATTACTTTCGCTTACCTGAAGGGTCGCGAGTATGCTCCCAAGGGCGAGGCTTGGGACAAGGCCGTCGAGGAGTGGAAGAAGCTGAAGAGCGACGACGATGCCGTCTTCGACAAGGAAGTGACCTATCGTGCCGAGGATATCAAGCCCCGTATCACCTACGGAACAAACCCCGGTGCCGGTATTGCCATCGACGAGTGCATCCCCACCTTGGATAGCATTTCCGAGGCCGAGCGTCCTCAGTTCCAGGCTATGTTGGATTATATGCAATTCCAACCCGGTCAGAAGTTGGAGGGCACACCTGTTGACTATTGTTTCTTAGGTGCTTGCACCAACGGCCGTATCGAGGACTTCCGTGCCTTTGCCTCTGTGGTAAAGGGTAAGAAGAAGTCTCCCAACGTGGTTGCCTGGTTGGTTCCCGGCAGCTGGCTGGTTCGTCAGCAGATTATCGACGAAGGCATCGACAAGGTGCTGGAAGAGGCAGGCTTCGAGCTTCGTCTCCCCAGTTGCTCCAGCTGTCTGGCCATGAACCCCGACAAGGTTCCTGCCGGCAAGCTCAGCATCAGCACCAGCAACCGTAACTTCGTAGGTCGTCAGGGTCCAGGTGCCCGCACCGTACTTGCCAGTCCCCTCGTAGTGGCTGCAAGTGCTATCACAGGTGTTATTACTGACCCAAGAAAACTCTAAAGAAATGGCAAAAGAAAAATTCGACGTTATACAGTCAACTTGTATCCCCATCGAGATTGACAACAACAATACAGATAACATCATTCCTGCACGTTATCTTGCTTTCACTACCCGTGATCCTAAGTTCTACGGTGATGCTTTTATGCACGACCTCCGTTATGATGCCAACAATCAGCCTGTTGCTGACTTTGTGATGAATAAGCCCGAGTTCTCCGAGGATCCCCGCAAGGGTGTGCACGAGATTATCGTGGGCGGTCAGAACTGGGGTTCCGGTTCCAGTCGCGAGCATGCTGCCTGGGCCATTGCCGGCTACGGTGTCCGTGTGGTTATCAGCAACAGCTTTGCCGATATCCATCGCAACAACCTGCTCAACTGCTTTGTGCTGCCCGTTGTGGTAAGCCGCGAGTTCCAGTTGGAGCTGTTCCGCAGCATTGCCGAGGACAGCAACACCCTGGTAACGGTGGATGTTCCCAACCAGACGGTGAAGAATGAGAAGACAGGTAGTGTAGAGCATTTCGAGATTAATGCTTACAAGAAGTATTGCCTCCTGAATGCCTACGACGACATTGACTTCCTCCTGGCAAACAAGGATAAGATAGAGGCATGGGAACACCATACATAGAGATAATGGACACCACGCTGCGCGATGGTGAGCAGACCAGTGGAGTGAGCTTTGTGCCCCACGAGAAGCTGCTCATTGTGCGTATGCTGCTACAGGAACTCTGCGTTGACAGGGTCGAGGTGGCCAGCGCCCGTGTGAGCGAGGGTGAGAAGGATGCGGTAACCATGATATGCCGATGGGCGCGTCAGGCAGGTCGGCTGGAACAGATTGAGGTGCTGGGCTTCATAGACGGCCATACCTCTGTCGACTGGATCAGGAATGTGGGCTGCAAGAATATGAACCTCCTTTGCAAAGGTTCTGAGCGCCACTGCAAGTACCAGTTGCAGAAGACCCTTGCCGAGCACCTGGCAGATATCAGGCAGAGCATCCGGTATGCCCACGAGCAGGGTATCGACGTTAATCTGTACCTCGAGGACTGGTCCAACGGAATGAAGGACAATCCCCAGTACGTCTTCGATTTGGTAGATGCGCTCCGTACGGAAGGCGTGAAGCGTTTCATGCTGCCCGATACGCTGGGCATCCTGAACCCCTTCCTTACTGCCCGGTTCATGACGCAGATGGTGGAGCGTTATCCCGAGTTGCACTTCGATTTTCATGCCCATAACGACTACGACATGGCAGCCGGCAATGTGCTGGCAGCTGTGCAGAGCGGTTGCAAGGGTATCCATACCTCGGTCAACGGACTGGGCGAGCGTGCCGGTAATGCACCGCTCTCCAGTGTGCAGGCTATCCTCAAGGACCATTTCCATGGCAATACAGGCTTGGTGGAGGAGAACCTTAACAAGGCCAGCCGTATGGTGGAGAGCATCAGCGGTATTGCCGTTCCGCCCAACAAGCCCATCATCGGCGAGAGTGTCTTCACGCAGGTGGCAGGTGTGCATGCCGACGGCGACAAGAAGCACAGCCTATACTGTAACGACCTGATTCCCGAGCGTTTCGGCCGTAAGCGCGAGTATGCCCTGGGCAAGAACTCGGGCAAGGCCAATATCCTGAAGAACCTCGAGGAGCTGGGCTTCGAGCTCACGCCCGAACAGATACGCCGTGTCACGGACCGTATCATCGAGCTGGGCGATAAGAAGCAGCTTGTCACGCAGGAAGACCTTCCCTACATCGTCAGCGATGTGCTGAAGCATTCGTCACCCGTCGACAAGGTCAAGCTCAAGAGCTATATGGTCTCTACCGCCTATGGTCTGAAGCCTATGGCCAGTGTGAAGCTGGAGGTTTGCGGCGAGGTCTATGAGGAATCCGCCATGGGCGACGGTATGTACGACGCCTTCGTGCGTGCCTGCCGCCATATCTACCGCGAGCGTCTGAACCGCGAGTTCCCCTGGCTCGACAACTATCAGGTCAGCATTCCCCCAGGCGGACGTACCGATGCCTTGGTACAGACCACCATTTCGTGGGTATGGGGCGACAAGACCTTCCGTACCCGTGCCCTTGATCCCGACCAGACAGAGGCGGCCATCAAGGCAACTATCAAGATGTTAAATATAATAGAACAAGAATATGAAGCTTAAGATTGCAGTTTTGGCCGGTGACGGTATCGGCCCAGAGATTATGGAGCAGGGCGTGGCCGTTATGAGTGCTGTAGCCCAGAAGTTCGGACACGAGGTTTCCTACAAGGAGGCTCTCTGCGGTGCCCATGCCATCGACGAGGTGGGCGACCCCTTCCCCGAGGAGACTTTCCAGACCTGTATGGATGCTGATGCAGTGCTCTTTGCCAGCGTCGGCGACCCCAAGTTCGATAACAACCCTACTGCCAAGGTACGTCCCGAGCAGGGTCTTCTGGCCATGCGTAAGAAGCTGGGCCTGTTTGCCAATATCCGTCCCGTCGAGACCTTCGACTGCCTGGTGCACAAGTCACCCCTGAAGGACGAGCTGGTACGTGGTGCCGACTTTATCTGCATCCGTGAGCTGACCGGTGGTATGTACTTCGGTGAGAAGAAGGAGGGCACAGACGAGGCTTACGATACCAACTTCTACAGCCGTCCCGAGGTGGAGCGCATCTTGCGTGTTGCCTACCAGTATGCACGCCAGCGTCGCAAGCACCTGACCGTTGTCGACAAGGCCAACGTTCTGGCCAGCAGCCGTCTGTGGCGTAAGGTCGCTCAGGAGATGATGGGCGAGTATCCCGATGTGGAGACCGACTTCATGTACGTCGACAATGCTGCCATGCGTATGATTCAGGACCCCAAGTTCTTCGACGTTATGGTAACGGAGAACACCTTCGGCGATATCCTTACCGACGAGGGTTCTTGCATCACAGGTTCTATGGGCTTGCTGCCCAGCGCCTCTACCGGTGAGCACACACCCGTCTTCGAGCCCATCCACGGCTCATGGCCTCAGGGCAAGGGCTTGAATATTGCCAACCCCTTGGCTCAGATTCTCAGTGTGGCTATGCTCTACGAGTATTTCAATCTCAAGGCCGAAGGTGCTCTTATCCGTGAGGCAGTGAATGCATCACTGGATCAGAATGTCCGTACTCCCGAGATTCAGGTCGAGGGCGGTGCCAAGTATGGTACCAAGGAAGTTGGTCAGTGGATTGTTGACTATATCAAGAACAAGTGAAAAGAATAATCTCTTTTACGCTCATCCTCTGTTGGTGTTTCTGTGTCAGTGCACAGAAATACCAGCAGTTGGTAAAGCAGGGACTGGAACAGATGCAGGCAGACAGTCTGCTGCAGGCCGAGGCAACATTCCGTCAGGCCATAGAGGTCGATCCCCTTATAAAGTCCAATGCCCTGCTTTATCAGTATATCGGCAATATCCAGGAGCGTAGGGGAGAATACCAGCGAGCCCTTGAGTCCTATAATCAGGGCTTGGCCATCTCGGGTACAACCATCAGCCTTTTGCTCAACAGAGCATCCCTGTATATGCATATGGATAAACCAACGCGTGCCATGGCCGATTATACCGAGGTGCTGAATCTCGAACCCGACCAGACGGAGGCACTCTTCTTCCGTGCCTATCTCTACTGTCAGCAGCGCGACTACAAGCGTTCGCGCATCGACTACGACCGTCTTGTCAGACTCGAGCCCATGAACGAGAAGGCACGTCTGGGTCTGGCTATCCTGAACGACAAGGACCGTCGTCCCCGCGAGGCCATGGAGCAGATGGATGCCCTTGTGCAGCTCTTCCCCAAGCATGCCTCGCTTTATCTGGTACGTGGCGGTATGTATCAGAGCCGCAAGAATTACGAACTTGCCCTTGCCGATTTCAACCGTGCCATCGAACTGGAGCCCGGGAATCCCGACTGCTATGTCTCGCGCTCCCTTCTGTATAAGGATATGAAGAAGAAAAAGCAGTCGCGCCAGGATGCCCAGACCGCCCTTCGCCTTGGTGCCAATCCCTCTTTTTTGTCAGACTAACAGCATTTCTGTTGTGTTTCGATAATAAAAAAGAGGACCTTGGAAGTCCTCTTTTTGCTGTTATGATAGATATATCCCTTATTTGCGCTCGATGGTCTGGGCACGGTCGGGACCTACACTGACAATGGTGATGGGAGTGGCGGTTGCCTTCTCTATATATGTAATGTAGTCCTTGAGCTGCTGGGGGAACTGTGACTCGGAGGTCATCTGGGTGAGGTCGGTCTTCCAACCGGGCAAATCCTCGTACACTGCCTGCCAGCCCTCTGTGTCGTAGGGCATGTCGGTGGTGGTGACACCGTCCTTCTGGTATGCTACGCAGACGCGGATGGTATCGAAGGTGTCCAGCACGTCGCTCTTCATCATAATGAGCTGTGTTACGCCGTTTATCATGATGGCGTACTTGAGGGCTACCAAATCCAACCAGCCGCAACGGCGGTTACGTCCTGTTACGGCTCCGTACTCGTGACCGATCTCGCGAATCTTGTCGCCTGTCTCGTCGAACAGCTCTACGGGGAAGGGACCTGAACCTACACGGGTGCTGTAGGCCTTGAAGATTCCGAATACCTCGCCGATGCTGTTGGGAGCTACACCCAAGCCTGTGCAGACACCGCCGCTGACGGTGTTACTGCTGGATACGAAGGGGTAGGTGCCGTGGTCGATGTCGAGCATGGTGCCCTGAGCACCTTCTGCCAACACGCTCTTGCCCTCTGCCAAGGCCTTGCCCAGCTCAATCTCGGTGTCGGTGAGGGGGAACTGACGCATATACTCGATGCCTTCCATCCAAACCTTCTCTTCGTCTGTGATGTCGAAGTCGGTATAGTGAAGGTCTTGCAGGATCTGCAGGTGACGGGCCTTCAGGGCTGCGTACTTCTGGGGGAAATCGCCCAGGATGTCGCCGACGCGCAGACCGGTACGGCTGGCCTTCTCGCTGTAGGTGGGGCCGATGCCCTTGCCTGTGGTGCCGACTTTGTTCTTACCCTTGGCTGCCTCGTAGGCACGGTCCAGGACACGGTGTGTGGGCAGAATCAGGTGGGCACGCTTGCTGATGTGCAGGCGGCTCTTGAGGTCGTAACCTGCAGCCTCCAGCTCCTTGGCCTCCTGCATAAAGAGGTCGGGGGCAATGACGCATCCGTTGCCGATGATGTTGATCTTGCCTTCGTCGAAGATTCCCGAGGGGATGCTTCTGAGGACGAACTTCTTGCCTTCGAATATAATGGTGTGACCGGCATTGGGGCCACCGGCAAAGCGGGCTACGACATCATATCGGGGTGTGAAACAGTCCACAACCTTACCTTTTCCTTCATCGCCGAAAACGATACCCAGCAGGGCATCTACTTTTCCTTTTTTCATTTCTTCTGTATTTTTGTTTTAGAATTTGCCTTTCTCTTCCTGATGCTGTTCTTGACCATGCAGCTGCGGCACAGGCCGTGGAAGTACAGCACCGGTTGCGTAATGATGAATTGCTTGCATTTCTGCTCGCTGAGCCAGTTCTCTATCTTGCTGCTGTCCAGCTTGCGTACCAGTCCGCACTGCTCGCATACCAGGCATACCATGGGGTGGGGGGTGACGCAGCATTCGTAGTGGGCGGCACGTGAGAGGGTGTGCTTGATGACGAGCTTGGCCTCCTCCAACAGTCTGAGGGTGTTGAAGAGGGTGACCCGGCTGACCTGGAACTTGGCTTTCTTCTCCATCTCTTCCTGCAATTCGTCTATGCTGAAGATGCCGGATATGGTGCAGACAACGCGCAGAATCTCGAATCTTTCGGGGGTTTTGCGTGTTACCTTGCCCTTCATGAATTCCGTGAGTCGCTGGGCAGCAAGCGTGTATAGTTCTGTATTCTCACTCATTAGCGGTTGCAAAGATACGAATTAAAATGAGAACAGAGAAAAAAAACTATATTAAAAAGTGTAAGAAGAAGTCTTATTTTTCCGACAGAAAAGAGGTGGCAGCTATGATAGCTTTGCGTAGGGAAAGGTCGGCAGTGGGGAGAAGGGATTGGGCCTGATCCTGAAGCTCCTTGACGGAACGCTCCTGCAACTGGGCGCCTTGCTGCAGCAGACGGGCTATGCAGAGAAAGCCGCATAGCTGGCGCATGGGGGCAGGGGAGGCTATCCATTCGAAGGCAACGGTGGCACACCAGGGCTCCTTGCAGAGAAGCTGCATGCAGAGAATCTGAGCCACCTCTGCCGTAGGAATCTCATCGACCCAGATGTCTGCCACCTCGGGCAGGAACTCCCCGGGCGGCATCAGCATGGCTGCCAGTAGCTTGCACTCGCGGATGTTCTCGTTCCACAGCTGCTGGGCCAGTGTGCGTGAAGGTTGGAACTCGGTTGCTATGTTCTGCAGGCGCGGCAGCTCGACACCGAACACCAGTTTGTAGGGTGCTCCTGCCTCGCGCATCTTGGCACTGAGGATGCCGTTCATGGCGGCACGCAGTTCCTTCTTTATGTCTTTAATCTCAGAATTTTCCATATCGTAGCATTTGATGGTCGTATGCCTCGCCGTAGTGTATCTCTACGTCCGTAACGTTGCCGTCGGCATCATAGACCAGTTCGTACCGGGGATTGATGAATCCCTTGTAGGGTGAGATGTTCAGCTCCCTGTAACGTTCCAGCACCTCCCTGTGCAGGTCTCTTCCGACCTTCACCCCGTATTCTTCCACCAACTGGCAGGCGGCAGGCAGGTCGCCCTCGCTCTTTATGCGCTGAATCTCTGCCAGAAGGGTGGCAAAGGCGGTGCGCAGCATGGGGTAGGAGTGTACCTGTATGTAATGCTTGCCGTCCTTCTCGACGAGTTCGGCAGCCTCGGGGAAGTTCTTCAGTGTCCAACGGGAGATGAGGGCACGGTTGCGCATGTGCGCCTCCTCTATCTGGTCGCCCTCCTCGATGCGTACGAGCTGGGTGAGCACTCCGTTCATCAGGTAGCTGTAATACTGTGCCTTGTAGGCCTCGGCATTGGGCGTGAGTCCCAGTTCGACCAGCTTCCCGTCCGCCAGGTAATAGAGGCCGAAGAGGTCGGCACGTGCCTCCTCGATGGTGCTGCCGTAGGCCTTCAGTGCATCGGGGTCGACACCCGGGAGCAACTGTCCGCTTCCGTGTCCCAGACATTCGTGCAGGTCGGTATGCAGGTCGTCGCAGATATTGTCGTACTTGTCTAACAGTCCGATGGTCTGTGCGTCTATGACGAACTCCTGCCGCAGTCCGCTGCCCTTCGCAGCCTGAGCATAGGCATGGGTCAGGTTGCCGATGGTAACACTCTTGCTGCCGTACTCAGCCCGGACCCAGTTGCTGTTGGGCAGGTTGATGCCTATGGCACTGCTGGGGTAGAGGTCGCCGCCCAGGATGGCAGCATTGATGACCTTCGCCGATACGCCCTTGCATTCCTTCTTGCGGAAGCGGGGGTCTATGGGCGAGTGGTCCTCGAACCACTGCGCATTATCGCTAAGCGCCTTGGAACGACGGGTGGCGACGGGGTCGATGAAGTTGACATACCCCTCCCAGCTGGCTTTCAGTCCCAGCGGGTCGCCATAGACCTCGGTAAATCCGTTGGTGAAGTCCACCTGCCCCTCGGTATCCTGTACCCAGAGGATGGTGTATTCGTCGAAGGTCTTCAGGTCGCCCGTCCGATAGAACTCAATCAGCTTACGGATGACCGCCTGCTGCTTAGGGTTCTCGGCATACGGCAGTGCATCGCCGAGAGCCTCGATGATGCGGTCTATGGCAGGACCGTACATTCCTCCGCTGCGCCATACGTTCTCGTACAAGGTGCCGTCGGGCTTCTTCTCCAGACGGCTGTTCATGCCGTGCATGACGGGTCGGCGGGAATCCCCCTCCGCCTTCCGGGCGGCATAGAAAGCCTCGGCCTCGGCCTGTGTGATTCCCTCCTGGTAGTAGTTGCATGCCGAGGTGAGCAGCAGGTCCTCGCCCTCTGCCTGGTTCACCCGTTTGCTGAGGACGGAAGGGTCGAAGATGACGGGAAGCAAATCCCCGACATCCAGTCCCAACTGTCTGGTAGCCTCGTTAAAGAAACACTTTGAGAAACCAGGTGTAAACTTCTGGGTTCCATAGTGATGGTGTATGCCGTTGCTGAACCAAACACGTTTCAGATAAGTGGTAAATTGTTGGAAATCCTCTGTATTACGATCGCCCTGATAACGGGTGTAGATGGTCTCGAGAACCTGCCGGATGCGCAGGTTGTATGCTCCGTTCTGGTCCCACAAAATGTCACGACCCAGCAGTGCCGCCCTGCTCAGGTGGTAGATAAGGAGTTTCTGACGTAGTGTAAGTTCTTGGAATCCCGGGACCCGGTAACGGAGAAGTTGTATATCGGCAAAGCGTTCAGCCTGGAATGTGAAATCACTTTGTTCCTGCATTCTTCCCCTCTTTCTTCTTGTTCTTCTTGCTTTTCTTTAAGTCCAGCTTCTCCTGCAGCATCTCCATATTGCTGGTCCTGTACTCGCGTGGAGTAATTCCCAGACGCTTGTAGAAGGCAACGTAGAAGCACTGTCTGTTCTGGTATCCAACTGCAAGGGCAATGTCCTCGATGGTCATGTTCATGTACCGGCGGTCCTTGAGCATGTACATGGCTTCCTTGATGCGGAACTCATTTACCATCTGGGAATAGTTGTCCTGATAGCGCAGGTTAACAATGGCACTGATGTACCTGACGTTGGTGTTCAATTCCTCGGCCATCTTCTTGGCAGAGTAATTGCAGTCGCGATACTTCTTTTCAACAATGAACTTTGCCATTATCTGTTGGTAAATTTCATCTACGGTCTCCATTTTCAGCAAAGACCTGTAAAGAGGTGTCTTTTGCTTCTTTTCGGTTAAATTGTACTTAGCCATTGTTTTATAATGTGGATTTTCCGCTGCAAAAATACAAATTTGTTTTATTAGTAATGTAAATATTGCAAAAAAAATGCTAATTTTGTGCAATTTTTTTTACACCCTTGTATGGAAAATGTGCTAAAGCGGTATTTCGGGTACGACAGTTTCCGTCCTTTTCAGCGTGAAATTATCGAAAATGTTATGCAGGGACACTCTGCACTGGTACTTATGCCCACAGGTGGCGGAAAGAGTCTTTGCTACCAGTTGCCCGCCCTGATGATGGAGGGCACGGCGCTGGTGATTTCGCCCCTGATCTCGTTGATGCAGGACCAGGTGCGGCAGCTTCACTGCAATGGCATTCATGCCGTTGCCCTGAACAGCAGTGCGGATGACCTGGATATGATGACGCTGCAGCGCGAGTGTCAGGACGGACACGTTAAGCTGATCTTCCTTTCCCCCGAACGGCTGATGTCCGAGCTGCCCCGCCTGCTGAGGTCCATACGCATTTCGCTGATAGCCGTGGACGAGGCTCACTGCATCTCGCAGTGGGGGCACGATTTCAGACCCGAATACAGTCAGTTGGGTATCCTCAGGGAGACCTTCCCCCAGGTTCCCGTCATCGCCCTGACGGCAACCGCCGACAAGGTGACGCGCTTTGATATCCTGAACCAGTTGAACATCCAGGATGCGAAGGTCTTTATAGGCAGCTTCGACCGTCCGAACCTGAGTCTGGACGTAAGGCGCGGACTGGACTCATACGAGAAACGTGTTGCCATCTTGCACTTTCTGGCAGTGCACAGGAACGACCCTGGCATTATCTATTGCCTGAGCAAGAAGAATGCCGAGTCCGTGGCAGCCTTCCTGCGGGCACATCACATAGATGCTGCCGTCTATCATGCAGGGCTGTCGCCGGTGGAGCGTAACAGGGCGCAGGAGGACTTCCTGAACGACAGGGTGCAGGTGGTGTGTGCGACCATAGCCTTCGGCATGGGAATCAACAAGGGAAACGTCCGTTTCGTAATTCATTACAATCTGCCGAAGAGTATAGAGAACTACTATCAGGAGATAGGCAGGGCAGGCCGTGACGGGGCTCCTGCAGACACCCTGCTGTTCTACAATGCAGCGGATATCGTGCAGCTGACGAGGTTCGCCCAGTCGAGCGGACAGAGCGGGATAAACATGGAGCGCCTGAGCCGTATGCGCGAGTATGCCGAGGCCAGTGTCTGCCGCAGGCGGATACTGCTGAACTACTTCGGTCAGGAAACGGCATCGGACTGCCATAACTGCGATGTATGCCAGCATCCCCCTCAGTTGTTCGACGGCACCCGGTATGTCCAGATGGCGCTGAGTGCCATCGTGCGTGCCAACCAGTTGATTTCCATGCATACATGCATAGACATCCTGTGCGGCATCCCCTCCGAAGAGGTGGGACGGCACCAGTATTACAGACTGAAGACCTTCGGGGTAGGAGGGGCCGTGCCCGTGAAAGACTGGAGGGACTATCTGTTGCAGATGCTGCAGATGGGATTCCTGGAGGTGATGTACGACCAGCACAACCACCTGCGTGTGACGGAGCTGGGACGGCAGGTGCTGTACGGAGAGCGCCGGGCCATGCTGGCGGTGATAAGGCGCGAGGTGCAGCCACCCAGGGGCAGACAGAAACAGGCCCGACAGAAAGAGGTGCTGCCAGGCCTGTGGAATTTTCAGAAAAACGAGCCCGATGAGGACAGGGAACTGTTCGAGATACTAAGGCAGCTCCGCCTCAGGCTGGCCCAGCAGAAAGGTGAGCCCCCGTTTGTGATTATGTCGGACAAGGTGCTTCACCAACTGGCCATGTACAAGCCGACTACCATGCAGGCGTTCGGCAATATCAACGGGATAGGGGAGTTCAAGTGCGCCACCTACGGCCCTGTGTTCCTGCCCGTGATTATTCAGCACTCCTCAGGTTCAGGCTCCTCGGACTGAAGCTGGGCTGAATTGTTAGCCGAGTGGACGGCTTTCTCGTGCTCTTCCAGCGCAACGCTGTGACGGGCTATCTGCATCATGATTTCCCTGCGTTTGGACTCGAGGGTCTCCTGCTGTGACGCCAGTGACTCCTGCAGCGTCTCGTCGTCGGCATTGCGGTAGTTGCCTTCGGCCTGCAGGGAAATGAGGCGGCTGTTCAGGTCATCTACGCGAGCCTGGCAGAGCGCGATGTCGCGCTGTACCTTCTGGGTGTTGGCGCGGACGGATTCCCAGTCTTTCTCTTCGCTGAAGACCTCCTGCAGCTCGGCATACTGAACGGGAGGATGGTGCATGTTGAAGTTGCGTATCCAGAGGTCAAGGCGTGAGCGTTCCTCGCTCAGTTCGTCGCTCAGCTGCTTGCCGAACATGACGTGGAACTCGTTGCGCCCTCTCAGGTAGTCGATGTCGTGTGCCATCTTAATGGTCTTCTCCAGCTCGGCCTCCTCCGCCTGGCGTGCCTCCGTCAGTTGGCGGTATATCTGGCTGTAGAGCTGCTTGGGACCGTTCTCCCCGGTTGCCTGCCTGATACCCTTGCTGCTTTCCTCAATCTGGTTCCTGCGGTCTTCGGCACGGTTGCGGACCAGTTCCAGATAGTATCTGAAGCCTTTCTGCTCTGTCAGGATGGTCTCCTGCCTTGTCTTCAGGACGGCCAGCTCCTGCTCCTCCCTGAGAATCTGCTCATTGACGGTATCCCAGGTGTTCTTCAGTGTTATGATCTGTTCGCGCAGCCCCTCGTGGTTGTTGTCCCAGATGCCTTTCCAGTCCTTGATGGTAATGCATTCCTCCAGGTGGTGGTAAATCTCGCTGAACCGGATGCTTTCGTTGTCTATCATGGCCGTCACCCTCTCTACCTGTCCTACCATAACCTGACAGCCGGTATTGACCTCGTTCAGACGGACGCTCAGGTCCTTCTTCTGCATTTCCAGGGCCTGCAGCTTCTCGCTCAGCTTGGAAATCTGCAGGATGTGGTAGTTGTAGGTGTCCAGTTCCTTCTGTGCTTCCTCGGCATCCGTTCCCGTGCTTTCCATCATGTGCCTGATCATGGCCATCCTGGCATTCTGGTTGGTGCTGGGTGAGCAGTCCTTGAACGAAGCGTCCAGCGAAGAGTAGATGCTCCACTCCTTCACGTCGTCGTTCTGACGCAGGCGGATGGCATTGAGGGAGCTCTCTTCCGAGAACTGGCGGCCCTTGCTCTCTGCCAGGTCGAGACGCAACTCGTCGAGCTGCTTCCGTTTGCCCCGCAGTTCCGCCGACAGCAGTTCGTAGTCGGTCTTGAACTCGCCTATGAGCTTGCTCTGCTCCAGCATCGTATCGCTGTGGTAGGGGTGGTGTGTGGCTCCGCAGACAGCACAGCTGACACCTTCCTTGAGGTCGGATCTCAACTGGATGATGTTCTGTCCCTTGCTCAGAAGGTATGTGTGTTCCTTCTCGTGAGAGAGACGGGAGAGCTTGCCCACCTCGGCCTCCATCTCCCTGATGTTCCGTTCCGTGTTCTCGATGTGGAGGCGCAGCTCGTTCAGGGTGCGGGTCTTCTCCTCGATGGCCTGGTATCCGACAGATATCTGGTGCCATAGCGACTGGGCGGAAATCAGCATCTGCTTCAGGCTCTTGAGTTGCATGGCACGTTCCTGCAGCTTGTAGCTGTCCTGTCCGTGAATGTTGGACTTGTGCGTCTGCAGCTCCCCTTCCAGGGTTTCTATGTCCGATGTCACCGCCTGGTATTTGCTGAAGACCCTCTCGAGGAGCAGGTTCTCCTCCTCTTGCTTCTGCAGGGTGTCGGTCTGCAGGACCCTGGTTCTTTGCTGCTGTTCCTCGATATCCTGCAGGTTGTCGAGCAGGAGAAGGATTTTCTCGGCATGCAGAATCGTCTGCTCGTGAACCTCCATGCTCTGTCGTTTGGACTTATGGAGCGACAGCTGTTCGGAAAGGTATTCGATGCCCTGTTCTGCTTCTGCAAGGTTGCTGTCCAGTGTGCAGACCTGCTGGTTGGCTTTCTCAATCAGCTTGCTCAGGTTGACGATTTCCTCCTCGCATGCCTGGGTGTAGCCCTGCAGCGTGAAGCCATGGAAGATGTTGTCGTGCATGGCATGGTGCTTCTCCTCTGCGCTCTTGCGCTGGGTCAGCATCTGAGCCTGTAGCTTCTCCTGTCCGCTCCAACTCTGGCTCAGTTCGTCGCTCTCGCGTTTCAGCAGACTGAGGCCGCGCTTGTTCTGGTCGGTAAGCTTCTCTAGGATGGATACTCGCTGGAAGGTACCCTGGATGGCCTCGAACATCTCGTAGCGTTCCAGCTGGCGGATGTCGTTTGCCATGGAAGCCTGCAGCTTGTTGAGGTTGAAGAGGTTGGCCTTCTCGCGCTTGAGGTCCATCTTCAGCTTGTTGTATCTGCGTAGGAATACCTGCTGTTTCCGTAACTGCTCCAGGTTCTCCTCGATGTTGCTGAGCTTGGTCTCTGCCAGGCGTTTCATCTCTTTCGTACGCTGAAGCTGAGTGTCGTTAAGTATCTTTTTGCCAATTATATTCATCGAATTTCAGATTTTTCAGTGCAAAGGTAGGGATTTAATTCATAATTCACAATTCATAATTCATAATTCATAATCCGCAATCTGCAATTCATAATTCACAATCCACAATTCATAATCCACAATTCATAATTCACAATTCATAATTCACAATTCATAATTCACAATTCATAATCCGCAATCTGCAATTCATAATTCATAATTCATTGTTCGTTGTTCAACTTTCGTTAGTTTCACTTGCTCTGTTTCGTGGGGCGGAGCCCCTAATCACATGCTCCTTGCCCCAAGGCAATCAACGCTTGCGGAACTTAAGATTCAAAATTCTTCACTCTTCACTCTTCACTCTTCACTTTTTTTTGTACCTTTGCAGCCGCAAAATGAAACATCTATAAGAGAAAA
>Ga0265300_10001980_pt1 | contig 18363 bp, 12 predicted proteins | sample AusTroGonzalo_MG_FD_193482 | JGI IMG/M metagenome (GOLD analysis project Ga0265300, IMG submission 193482) | Bovine rumen microbial communities from tropical cattle in Woodstock, Queensland, Australia - Gonzalo_03 | ecosystem: Host-associated > Mammals > Digestive system > Stomach > Rumen ...
CTTGCGACGTGATTGCAAGCCCGACGATGCCGGGTCTCCCGCTCAAGTGCGGCATGAACGAATCCGATCCGATGGCAGTTTACCTTTCTGACATCTACACCGTTAGCTTGAACCTCGCCGGTCTTCCAGGTGTAAGCGTTCCTTGCGGTATGGCAGGTGGCCTCCCGGTTGGTTTGCAGTGGATTGGCAAGCCATTCCAGGAAGCTGATTTGCTCGCCGTCGCCGAAGCAACTGAGATGCTCAACAAGTAATGCACCGCGCCCAGCGCGGAATGGCAACTTTTGCGAAATTGCTATTGTCATGCCCGCCACCGAGCGGGCATCTCCTTACACAGCCTTTGCTTCAGGAAATTTCCGGTCATCCCCGTCAAGCGAGGACAGGAGCCGGGAATGACAAGTTGAGAATCACAGGGATGATAACATTCGCGAAATTGCAAAAAGACGTTCTCATCGAGAACGTCTTTTTTTAAACCTGCGCCTTCCCCCCCTATTCCTTCCTGTGTTCGTACAGATAAAGGTTCGCCTCGGGCACTGCAAGTTCAGAACCCTTGATAATCCACTCGTCATCTGTGCCGGTACGGTATGTCACGACGACACGGTAGCGATTGTCCGTCTTGAGCACAGCCACCGGAACTGTCCAGAAATTTTCCGTCCCGATAACCATTTCAAGCGTATAAGTTTCATCGCTTTCCAATCCGCGGATTTCAATTTTCTTGACCATGTCCTTGGGGTTACGCACTTGGATAATGCTCCAAAATTCGCTCGCGCCTTCCTTTACCCAAATGGATGTAGAATCGCCCCATACGCCTTCAACACCTTCGCAGCTCACGAATTCCCATTCGCCGTAATAGCGACCGACTTGGATTCCCATGATATCACTAGCAGGCGCACCGCCCAAATCCACTCCGCAGTTTGCATCCGGGCAACGGTCGGTAATGCGTACGGTCACTTCTTTCCAGCCATCCGGCGTTTTCGCCTTTACATGCACGCAGCCACCGCAAGCGGCACCGCCATCCCACGGGCCCTTATCGTCGCCGGGAGAAACATTCACATGAATCGCGGCATAGTACTGGATATTCGTCTGTCCGTAATTGCAGGCGCCACCAAGACTCGTTTCTTTTGCAGTGATGCTTCCGTAAGTCGTCACAGAACCTTTACCGCCGTTCTCAACAAGCACGGGATCTGCCGCCGTAAAGCTATCACAATTCGTGCAAACACCACTGTCCGACGAACCCGGCACGGATTTCACAGAACTGCTCGACACGCCTTCAGCTGAGCTCAGCGCCGGCTCACTCGAAGAGGATTCCGCGGAACTTGAACTCGATACAGCTTTTGCGGAACTGCTCACGACAGTTTCGGAACTTGAGCTAACCTTTGCAGAACTAGACGTCGCGACCAACGAACTCGACAAAGCGGCGGAACTTTCAGAAACATTCGCAAAACAAGAGCTCGAAGATAAATCCACACCTACAGCCGCCGGCAAACTATCAGAATCACCACACGCCGTAATAGAAAGAGCAAACAAGCTTACAAAACCAGCCGCCATCAAGCTAAAAACAGACCTACGCAAATTCATAATATTCAAAACCTCGCCGAAGTGCCCACAACGCACTAATAATATACATCAAAAAACGCAGCCTAGTGCTGCGTTTATTATTTAGAACTGTGCAATTGGAGTTTTAATTAATTCTTCACGCATCGAACGCTATTGTAGAGTTCAAAAGATGTATAGAGATTTACAGAAACAGTTTTGTTTTCTTCATTAAGTCTAAGGTAGCCCTGTGAATCAGATGGAGTATACAACCATATAGAGGCAACATTTCCAAGGCCACTGAATTCACCATTAAACCAATCTCCCGATCCAACAAACGATAGTCCGTAGCTATTTCGGCCACCCGTTCCGTTCCAGCCATTCGACGACATCAATTTATTAACAGCACTAAGACCATAATCAGGCTCATACAGTTTTTTCCCTTCTTGGAATGTCGGGATATGCCATCCGGTAGGACAAACGCCCTGAATCGGACCATTACCCATTTTGCAGCTATCACCAAAAACACAGGATTCATTATTCATCGCCGAAACACGAGTATACAGACGCCCATAAAGTTCACAATTTTCTCCTTTATTACCATAGCAAAATGAACCTTCTTTTTGAAGAGGATATTCATCGTTGCCAGCGAAATTCAAATTCTCCGCCATCCAAGTGAGACCATTGACAGTAATTGTCCTGTATTTTTTTCCATCACGAGAGTCCGTCAATTCGCCATAAGTTTTCTCGGAATTAAAGAAACTTTCCTTGAGCTGATAAATTGCCGGATCAAAGCTCGAGGAACTCTGCGAACTAGAACTGAGTGAGCTGCTCGATGATTTTGCGCTGGACGAAGAAACGCTTGACGAGCTCATCCTTGAAGAAGAACTTTTCGCGGAACTAGAAGATGCAGGCGCCTTATCCGATATGCAGCGGACAGAAATGTGTATCGGGAAGGTGGTAAAGCCATCGACAGCAACTTTGTCATTCTCCCATCCAATTGAAAGGTAAGAACTATTTGTTGAAGGTTCGTAAACCCATATATGTTCGGAAATATTCATGTACTTAAAGCTGGTACCATTATTTGGCCAAAGAGATCCAGCACCAACGAAAGATAGTCCGTAGATATCGGTTCCAGGCTCGATTCTCTCCCCCCACCCTTTTGCAGACCTCAGTGCGGTGGATTTCTTTTGAACAAAATCCCTCAACGATTCCGCTTCTGCGTATGACGGAATATGCCATCCGGACGGACACACGCCTCGAATATGCCCGTTTCCCAGTTCGCATCGTCCCTTATAAACACACTTCGTGGAACTGAACGCCGCTTCACGGCTATATAAGCGACCATACAAATCGCAATTAGTAGAATCTTCGTTGAAGCAGAGCGATTCCCCTATACTATGGCGCGCATAGTTCAAGTTTTCCGCCATCCAAGTCTGTCCATTGACGACAACGGTCCTGTACGTCTGACCGTCGCGCGTGTCCTTCAGCGTGCCGTAATTTATATTCGGATTGAATTGTTCGCCCTTTACTTTCAAAAGCGGCACAACATCCATCTTGCTGTATCGCTCGTAAGAACTTGACGACTTGACACTTGAGGAACTAGAGCTGATACTGCTACTCGATTTTGCCGAAGAACTTGAAACACTTGAAGACAAACTGCTAGATGAGCTAGAACGGAAGGAACTGCTGGACGAACTAGAACGGAACGAACTGCTAGACGAACTTTCCACACGTTTAGAACTGCTCGATGATTTACGACTGCTTGACGACTGCGCACGAACAAATTCCCGGCCTTTCGCAGTAAGCGTATCGTTTTCGCCAGCCCAAATGTAGACAGAATCAACACGGTCAAACATACACGTGTAGATTTCTTCCTCATCACGGCTAACAACAGCATCGTGACCTTCGCGCATCTTGTTGCAAGGAAATTCCTCAAGATCTGTAGCCGATGTCACCCAATGGGTAAAAACTTCATTCTTAGTCACTGGAGAGGAACTATCGTCATCACCACAACCGGCAACAATAAATGCAGCAGCAAAAGCCGAAAAAAGAACAAGAGACCTCATTACAAATCCTCCTTATAGTCACATCTAAATTACTAAATACAATTTCTAAAAAGACAATCAATTTATTTGAAAATACAAAAAATCCGGCACGCATTTTGCGCACCGGAAATATCCACCATAGGACCCCGCCTTCGCGGGGATGACACAATCGCGGCCGGGGCATGCCTGGCGCAATTCGGATTAGTCGCCCGTTCTGTAGTTCGGAGCTTCCTTCGTGATGGTCACATCGTGCGGATGAGATTCACGGAGGCCTGCGCCCGTGATACGGACAAACGTTGCCTTCTTGTAGAGTTCTTCAAGGTTCGCAGCACCGGCATAACCCATAGCAGAGTGGATACCGCCAATGAGCTGGTAAACAGTGTCGCGGAGCGGTCCCTTGTACGGAACACGGCCTTCGATGCCTTCCGGAACGAACTTACGCGGTTCCTGAACGCCACCCTGGAAGTAACGGTCTGCAGAACCAGCCTGCATAGCACCGAGAGAGCCCATACCGCGGTAGCTCTTGTAGCTACGGCCATCAGCGAGGATGACTTCGCCCGGAGCTTCTTCAGTACCGGCAAACAAGGAGCCCACCATCACAGCGTGACCGCCAGCAGCCAAAGCCTTAACGATATCGCCAGAGAACTTGAGGCCACCGTCAGCGATAATCGTCACGCCAACTTTGCGAGCCATCTTGCCGCATTCCACGACAGCGGAGAACTGCGGATAACCGACACCAGCCACGATACGAGTCGTGCAAATGGAACCCGGACCGATACCCACCTTGACAATGTTGGCACCGCACTTGGCGAGTTCTTCGACAGCTTCCGGAGTGCAAACGTTACCAGCGCAAATCGTGAGCTTCGGATATTTCTTACGAACCGTCTTCACCATGTTGCGAACGCCAATGTGGTGGCCGTGAGCCGTATCGATGATGAGCAGGTCAACACCTGCTTCCACGAGAGCAGCCACGCGTTCGAGCGTATTTGCAGAAGTGCTAACAGCAGCACCGACGAGCAACTGACCATTCTTGTCAAGGCTTGCGTTCGGGTTGTTTTCGCGCTTCAAGATGTCCGTCATCGTGATGAGGCCCTTCAAGGCGCCAGAAGCATCCACGAGCGGGAGCTTTTCAATGCGCTTTTCAGCAAGGATTTCCTTAGCCTTGGCGAGGCTCACCTTCGGAGAAGCCGTCACAGGATCCTTCGTCATGACAGAACTGATTTTCACGTTCATGTCGCTAACAGTGCGGAGGTCGCGGCTCGTGAGCATACCCACAAGCTTACCCTTCGAAAGGATCGGGAAACCGCTCACCTTGTTGCGGGCGCGGAGTTCAAAAGCAGCAGAGACCGGCTGATCAGCATCAAGCGTCACCGGATTCGTGACAATACCGGACTGCCAACGTTTGACCTTACGGACTTCTTCAGCCTGGTCTTCAACAGACATATTCTTGTGGATAATACCGAGACCGCCCTGCAAAGCCAAAGAAATAGCGAGAGGAGCCGTCGTAACGGTATCCATAGCAGCACTGATGATAGGAATGTTCAGCTTGATATTCGGGGCGAGCTGGGTGCTCACATCCGTCTGAGCCGGAAGAACAGAAGATTCAGCGGGAACGAGTAAGACGTCATCAAACGTCAATGCTTCTGGCAAAAGTTTCATATAGTACCTCTTTTGCGCATTGAATATAGTAATTTTCATGCGCAAATCCTAGTTCTTTAGCGCTAGAAATATGTAAAAAAGAGCATAAGCAAGGCGAGCAAGCCTCAAGACAAGAATCAAAAGGCTCGGCAAGGACTACAGGATATTAATCCGACTCGCACATTTGACTCCGCAAAACGACAACATCTTCTACAGAAAGACCAGAATAGTCTGCAATTTCAGCATCAGACAACTTGCCTGCGGCAACCATTTTCTTGGCTATTTCACGATTTCGATCGGAAATACGTTCTTCAATCTTTGCGTTGATTTCCGTCGCGAATTCCTTGAAAATGCCCGGCACCATGACATTGTGATCCCATTTTTCGTGATGCATACGCTGATAAGCCTCAAATTCCTTTTTTGAAAAGTTAGACACTTTCGAACTTTCCGTCAACTGTTGAAACTTGGACTCGTTCAACTCTTCGGGGAGTTCCTTGAGACGGTTCAAGTAACGGAAGAAGAACAGCCATTTGCTTAAATCACTGGATGTTTTCTCAATGAAAAACGGAACCTTAGAAAGCTCAATTATAGCATAGTTGTATGTATCCATAACTTGTTTGCCTGTTTCCAAATCTGTCACGGCGGCACGGTGAACAGCATTTTCGTCATCAAAAACATGGAAACGAGTCAACGCGATTACGTATGTCGGCTGAACATCGTAATTCCACTCTTCACCAGGTTCGGCCTGATTGGCCACCAGCTCACTCGCATAGAAAGCCAGACGCTTCATAAAATTATCCATCTCGCGAATTTGCACCTCAATCTCAATCAAATTACCCATATCGTCTTTACAGTGCAAATCGAAAATTGCCGTGCGAGATTCTTTGCTACCACTCAGATTCTTTGCGACATTGCGAGTCCACACGTTTTTGATTGGCCGCTTAAGCTGCGGTTCAAGCAGGTCATTCAGTAGGTTGATGAGATTGTTGCGGCTAGTGGGCTTGTCCGGATCGAATGCTTTCTTGAACGCCAAATCAATAAGAAGATTTGCGAAGGGACTCTTCTCGCCCGGTTTCACGATACAGTCCTTGAGGGACTTACGTTCTTTCATCTTTCACTCCTCTCCCGCCTACAAGCTAAAAAAGGCGGGGCTTTAGATTACATTTCGTTTACTTTGAACATTTGTTCACTATATAATATAAATCAGAAAATCACGATTGTCAAGAGGTCTAAATCTTTTTCCGCAATTTAGGCAACATTAAAGCCTCTCAAGATTTGAGAGGCCTTAAGCTTGATTATTCGTTTAATATAAACTCTTATACATTTTTGCAATATGTTTTGAGCAAAAATCGTTTTTTATGAAAAAGTCCACAGGTTCAAATACTGCGGACTTTTAAACCAATTCTATACCTGATACGCTTTACTCATCTCTTCAGAATTACTCGCCTTCATTTGTATCACAAACTCCTGCAATATCATGTCGGCCAAGTCATCAGGGATGAACACATACTCCATTTGACTTAGCGTAGCCATCTGCTTTGCATACTCTTCTTTAGCACGTGTAGAGGGAGCATTTATTAAATGACGTCCCTTAATTTCAACGATGTAGAATTTACCTTCATTATCCTCTATTAAGAAATCAGGATAATACGAGCGAAGCGAATGCGATTCCGGATCGATGTAATGTACATAGAAATTAGATTGCCCATTCGTAAGCATTCCAGTAAACCAAATGTGCTTTATTTGGCGATTGTTGAAAAGGTTTCGGTCAAAAAACTTTCTTTCAGGACCAGAATCAAACCCATATCCCGACAAATCAAAGCTTTTCTTGTTGCCATCCATCTGATTAAAAGCATTATAGCGAGCCGACACATCCGATACAAATTTATCATCACTAAATCGCATAGTGTAATACGCAGTATCTTCGTCAACACCATTCTTAGGAGGATCTTTTACAATATACTTGACGACCTCCTTAATTTCACCCGGTTCATATTTAACACTATAAATTTGTTCGAAAAGTTTCGGTACAACAAAATCATAAAGAATTTCATTAGCGTAATTCACTTTCTCCAGAATTTTATCTATTCCATCTGTCGATTTTTCTAAAAGCTTTCGAATTTCACTTGGAGGGAATAAAATTCCCGAAGACTCGTGTTGAGTTAAATAAAGCGAAATTTCAGCCACAAGGCTATACGGAGTAAATGTTCTGTCAACAGAACTGCGAATTTCTTTACGAATCGTTGCAGAATCAATGTTACTTAGAGAGTGTGTTCCAACGGTTTTACGCCAATTATCAAAATTGAAGGATTCATCAAAGATGGCATAAGTTCCAACCTGCTTCGGTTCAACTTTAAATGTTGAAATCTGTTCCATCATTTTAACAGGAACCTTTTTGCGAACATAGATTCGACGTTCTTTTGCAGTATCTTCATTTTTATGGGTAAGGTCATTGACAGTCATTCTGAAATTACATTCCAATTCATTCTTTAGAATGGCAAGATTTTCACTCGACAAGCAAACAAGACCTTTCTGCTGCAATTCCGTAATCGAACGCAAGCAACGCATCGTAGCCTGTAAAACAAAAATGGTACTGTTCGGTTTTCGATACAGAGCGACCGAAAACAGCGAGCGACAATTCCAGCCTTCCTTACCTTTACCCACAAGCAAAACAAACTGCTTTTGAGACTCGGCCGTATCAAGCAACTTAAATTCACGCAAATCATCCGATTTAGTAACCTTATCGTCACCGACATTCACAAGAATTGAATCAAGAGAGAGATTATGCTTTATAAGGGCTTTTTCAACAGCCGGTTTCAATTCGTTTGTCAGCTCATCGATGGTATTAGCAAAGAACGCCATCTTAGGGAGCATACCCTCGTAACGCTTGAATACTCCTTTTTCATTTGCATGTTGAGCAACAAACAAATCAATAGATTTATCAATAAATGTTCCACTCTTTACATTATCGTAATCCTTGATATCAACTTCCTTGAGGTAGCGATTATCGATAGCACTTCGCAGTCCATATTCATAGACAACTTCAGGCATAAGCTGATTATCGACATAAGGCGTACCCGTAAAGTTATAGCACGCCACCACCTTGGAGCCGCTGCGTTCCAATTCCTTGGCCAAATTATCAATCGTAAGTCTAAGGCTTGTATCCTTGCTTCGGTCAAGCATATCATTTTTCAGCGACTTACCGAAAGCATGGTGTGCTTCATCTACATAGATGCCGAGTTGTTTCAAACGTGTAATCTTGACATAGCGTTGATTCGCAGTCAATTCAGTTTCGTCAAGCTGGTATAAATCGGCATTGGGATTATTCTCCATCGCAGTTTCCCAACTTTCCTTGAATAGTTGGACGCCCGCCGAATCTTCCTTATGCTTCTTTTTCAAGATGATTTTTTGACTCGTTGAAATAATCACGTTGAAATCGGAGCCGTCCATTGTCGAAAGAGTTATACCATCGTCTTCCAAGAAATGGAACTTTAGAATGGTATCTAGCGTGTGAGCGTATTCGGCAGCAAAGATTTTTGATTTATCAAATGTGAGTATTTCCTTGAGCGATTGCAACACCGTTGTATCAGGAGCTAGCACCAAAACATTATGACAGAAACGCTCATCTTTCGGGAACTTTTTCGCCAACAGGAACTCGTAGAATATGCAAAGTGCCATAAGAATGGTTTTACCAGTCCCCATCGTGAGCGAAAAAATGTAGTTTGAATAAACTTGCCGCAAATTTTGAAGTTGTAAAATAGCAGGCTCAATAACCTTCGCATCAGAAATCCGACGCAACTCATCTTCTTCGGCAAAAAGGTCAGTCGCCCCAGAACCCGTCAAATGCGTATTCTGAATTTGGAATTTACCCTGATTATGCCGCCAGTCATTAAACAGGTCAAACAACTTGGGATTACCCAAATACTCCTTAAGGAACACATAGATTTCAAAAGCTTCGTATTGCGGCTTACGCAAAAATGCACCCGGATTTTCGGGATTGGCATGAGCAAGAATCCGTCGTGTCAGCACGGTGTATTCTTTCTTGATTTCAGACTTGTTCGCGGAATAGAAATTCCAAAGATACTTGTAGAACGGGAGTTCCACTTTATTTTTCTTGGCCATATCTCCCCCTACGCTTCAAAAGTTCCTTCCCAGCTTTCACTCAGAAGGTCTGTAATTTTAACATGGACGCAACCCGCACCTTGCGGAATCTCGTACTCACCCTTGACCATCTCGTTTTTAGCGGGTATATCGGTAACAGCAGGGCTGAATGTCGTACCATCATAATTCCAGTCAATCATGATAGAATCCACCAGTTCACGCCAATCTTCAACATCTTGGCATTCGATGGAAAGTTTCTGCAAAAGGTTCATTGGGTAGAATTCCTTGACTGTCAACATGCCGTTTGCAATTTCAACGCAAGCATCGGCATCACGTTTGAAAGTCAAATCTTTTTTTTCACGGAGAATATCGACGATTTCCAAATCCACCTTAAAACCAAGTTTCTGCATTTCTTCAAGGAATAAAGCCTTAAGATTAGGATCGTGGCCCATGCAGACAAATGTAATCCGTTCAATCGGCTTATTTGGAGTTTCGGCCTGACGACGAGTCCAATCAGCGATATTGATGTTATTTACGATTTTTGAGAATTCAGCAGCAGTCGCTATGCGGTTGATGCCAAGGATGGCAACCATGCGGCCATCGAGTTCAGCATCCCAAAGATTATTCTCGGGCAAAGCTTGCATGCCCAAGGCTTCGATGATAAGGCGTTTCGCTTCAAGTTCATTACGGAAGAAATCGTAATCGTTTACATTATAGACTTCGAAACCAGTGTAGCAAGGGAGTCGATTTTTATCATCCATCATTCCCGCTTTTGCACATTCTTTTACTCGATTGACAAGGCGTTTTGTTGTGGTTTGAATTGCACCAAGATTAATGTCCGCTCCAAGAAACTTGCGACCGAGCTTCATAGCAACCGCCTGTGTTGTGCCGGAACCCATAAAGCAGTCAAAGACAATGTCGCCCGGATTAGAGGCAAGTTCTATTATTCGTTCAAGAAGTTTTTCTGGTTTTTGCGTTGGGTAATTATAGTTTTCAACAGCCCCACCCTGAACCGGAACAATATCAGTCCAAACATCCTGCAAAGGAACGCCTTTCGCCTCGTCCAAATACATTTTTTTTCGAGGGACCTGCCCTGCAGTACCTTGATATATATACCCTTTCTCATAGAGTTTTTTCATATTTTCTTGAGAATACTGCCAATATCGATAAACACCTAAAAACTCATAATAAGGGTTTCCTTTAGCAGCTCCACCAGGAGCCGTCAAAGAAACCGACTGCCACCGACGACCATTATCATCTTTATATTTAAAAGTTTTATCAATATATGACTGTTCGTAAGGAGTATATAATTGATTCAATGTGAATTGATTACTCTTTTTATATACCAAAATATAATCCGTAATTCGACCCAAATGTTTAGCACCTTGTCCCATATCTCCATGAGCAAATGTTCTCTTCCAAGAAATTTGATTTACAAAATTTTCCTGTCCAAACAATTCATTCATTATTGAAATTAAATAATGGCACATATGCCAATCACAATGCACATAAAAACTACCGGTATCACTCAATAATTCTTTACAAAGAATTAATCGTTCATACATAAAAGTAAGATACTCATCATTAGACCAAATATCACCGTATTGTTTTTCTTCAAATGAACTATTATTTCCTAAAGCAGCTTTTCCTCTAAGCTCAATTCTTTTCTTGTAATCAGCCTTGCTATCAAACGGAGGATCAATGTAAATCAGATTCACCTGACCACGGTATTCCTTGAGCAAGTGGCTCATCACCTGCAAATTATCACCCCAATAAAGCTTATTCATCCAACCATCATCAGCAGGTTCGCCATAAGTTTCCTTCAATTGAGCCGGATAATAAGGCGTCCCTGTAAATGGGCGTTTGCCTGCCCAACGGAGTTCCGGGTAGCCCTTGATAGGCTCCATTTCAAACGTAAAGGTTTCTTGTTCCTTGCTCATATTCTGTTCCTTCTATTAAAAACTCTTTTATTTCTTCGGTAAGCTCAGAGCCTACTACTTTTTTGAACAATTTTCACAATAATGCCTAAGGTCACATTCCGCACAGGTTTTCGCAACGCGTTCCTTTATTTGTGTAAAATCTTTCTTTTCGATTTTTCTCACAACTTCATCAACATCTCCAATGGTATGCTCAATGGATTTTGAATTGAAGTCATAACTCACAAAAGGTGAGCCGTCTGTCGTTCCGGTATAGAACAAATGCATCTTGCTTACAGGCTTGCCATACTTACCTTCAACTATGTGAGCGTAAATTTCAAGCTGTCGCCTATATCGTTTCAACTTTTCACGATCCGTTGCACTATTCACATCAGGTTTGCTATCCGTTTTAAAATCAAGAATTTCCAAAGTATCGCCTTTACCCTGAATCAAGTCAATTCGCCCTTCCAAGATGTAATCATCCTTCAAAAGCGTAAGCGGAACTTCGGCTTCTTTAACGCGGTTCCAATCCTTGCTTGCATATTCCACATAGTTTTTGACATGGCGCATCACCGCATCTAAAGAACTTTGGCGTAAATACACTCCCAATTCCTTGGAAATTTGGCGGTAATTTTCTTGCATCCACCTTTCCATATTCTCTGGAGTTACATTTTGCACATTGCCAGCAAGCACTTGCCTATGAGCATCTTCAATCGTTTCATGGACTAGCGTACCAAACAATACTGCGTTCGTGCGTACAGGGCTAAATTCCAATTCCCTAAAGAATTTGTATTGTGTCGGGCAATTTTCATAAAGAAGGATGTGACTCGTAAACGAATACTGATGTTTTACATTATTCGGCTTAACAACATCAAGTGTTACCTTCGGAGCTCCTGATTTAAAAAGAGTCACACAATCCTTTACCCCAGCATAGACCGAGGTAAAATATTTAGAAGGGCTTCTAAACTCACCCTTTTCACGCACCACGCCATTATCAATGCCTGTCAGCACCAATAAATTTCGGGCTCGGCTAAAAGCAGTATAATACAATCGCCAAAAATCAAAAAACTTGGTCCGCTCCAAAGGTTCCCACGGTTCTTGTTTATGATAGTATGCGGCGATTTCGACATCCAAATCTTCGTAATTTTTTCGAGGGGAAGAATCTAACGAATCAACACAAGTTACAGGGAACTCCAAGCCCTTACTTTGGTGAATCGTCATGATGCTAATGCAGCCCGATGGCGTTACCATATCGAAATCTTCGAATTCAGCAATGCCACCATCATGCAAAAATTTGAAATATTCGTTAAAAAGTCGGCGAAGAATCTGAGTACGTTTCTTTTGGTCAGCATAAATACCCGTAACGCCATTCATGTTTTCAAAACGAGCAAGTAATTGGCTAAATAAGCCCAAATTATAAAGCGGACGCAAATCCTTCACACCACTATTCAGTTCCGTATCCATGTATTCTGAAAAAAGCGGGAACTGCAACATTTCATAAAAAAGATTCGCAAACGTGTAGTCCGTATTTCTTGACGCCTTCAGAATTTCTTTGGCTTTTGTTACCGCCCACACTCGCAATTCTTTAAGAGCATCCGGTTTATCTCGAAGTTTCTGGATAAACTTGTCTAGGCATAAATCGTAATAAGCCCAAATACCCTCCATGTACTGTTCATTTTTTCCATCATTCAAATAATCTTTTTCACAATTCGGGAAAATGAAAAGCAAAGCACCAATAGCAAGCTGTATTTCTTCTCGATTAAAAAATTGTCCAGATCTCGGTGAAAATACGGGAATATCATGTTCTTCCAAATAATTTGTCAAGGCTACAATTCTTTCGTTCTTTACGGAATAGGCCAACAAAGCAACTTGGTTATAATCGGTCAAAGATCCACTAAGTTCAAGATCACGAATAAACTTGTAAAAAATTTTGCACCACTCATCCGTATTTTTCCCCATACACTTTACAACACCAATATAGGGAGAATTATCCTTATTCTGTCTGCCAGCACATTTTACAGTTTTCTTATAGCGAAATTCACCCCATTCTCCATCATAAGGCCGTTCCATCCATTTGTTGTAAAAATCGATAATGTCCGGATGCGAGCGATAGTTTTTATCCATCTCAACTTTTTTGCATTTACTTTTGAGAAGTCCCGGAAATTTATCACGAAAACGCAAAATATTTTCGACAGTCGCTCCACGAAAACGATAAAGAGCTTGGTCATCATCACCCACCACGCAAATGCGATTCTTTGGAGCCGCAATTTTCAAGAGAATCTGTTCCTGAATACGGTTAGTATCTTGATATTCATCAACCATGATGTAGCGGACTTTTTCTCGAATTAAATTCAACACATCCGTATTTTGAAGCAGCAACCACATCTTTGTTTGGATAATTGAAAAATCAAGCGCATTTTCTTCAGAAAGAATATCCCTATAACATTTTACGAGATTAGCCAATGCAATCAATCGTTTCGACTGATTACATTGACTTAACTTGTCTAAATCCAAATTTTCTTCGGCAACCTTATTTACCAATGAACAGATCTTTTTAGCAGATTTCCATCCATATGCAGATTCGTTCCCTGTAATTTCAACAAGGTTGTCAATATCATTAAAGCGACGGGCGTTACGGTAAATCAAATACTGCTGTTCGAAATCATCTAGGACTCTATAGCCTCGACGCAAGTCCGTATATTCACGATAATCTTCCAAAAAGTCAAGGAAAAGTGAATGAAGCGTACCGACACGGATTTCAGAAATATTCTTTTGAACACTATACGTTGCGGATACGGTAGATATACGAGAAAGCAGTTCTTTCGCAGCCTTTTCAGTAAACGTACCCACCAAAATATTTTCAGGAGCAACATTCAAATCGTAAACTAAATGGCAAACACGATCCACCAAAGTTTTTGTTTTTCCTGCTCCAGGACCAGCTATAACTAACAGCGGGGATTCCGTTGTTTCAATAACCTGTTGCTGTTCATCGTTGCTTTTTACAGCCGGAGTTGCCGAACACGCCATCTACAAATCGCCTCTCGCACCAACAGCAAGCGGCAATCGTAAACGCGAAAGCAACCAAAACCACGAGTGCGGGTTACGCTCTCGTTCGGCAGGGATTAACGCTCTTTTCTAGGAAACAAAAAAGGCGCAGGTCGCTGCAATTTATCACGCTGAGGCTCTCGAATGCCTATGTACGATAAACGCGAGCGACCCACGCCCCCAAAAGGGTGATATATCTATACGCAAAAACGCACCGGCCCCAAAGGAGTCGGATGGATATATCAAAACACGCCGTTTTAAACGGGTATTTACGTGAGCGTTCGCCTTGTTCCCGTACATTGGAAATTTTCGAGATTTCAGCGTGAGAACAAGAGCAAAAAAACTCTATAAGCAAGTCATGCAGAAACGGAGATTCCCGCAAAACTCTATGTCAATGGCAAAAATAATATAAAATCGGCATTTTAGTTCAGGAAAAACATAAAACCGAGCCTAAAAAACAAAATGAGGAAAAACCAAAGTACCCGATATTAAAGGGAACGTTACGATTTCGGCACCTCGAAACTGAGTCCAGGGTGAAAAATGACTAATTTAGACAAAAATCGATTTTTTTCAAAAAAAAATGCGTTTATCCTATTGACGCAGCCATCCAAATAAGATATATTGTTCAATGTTCGCCGAACGCAGAACATTTTTTTTTTGATAGGAGCAATCATGACTGCAAAAGCATTAGATTCATTTGGATTTTTTATTTCAGAAAAACGTCGGGAGCAAGGACTCTCGTTACGGAAATTTGCAGATATGCTTGGCAAGGCTCCTTCCTATGTTTGTGACATTGAAAAAGGGAAGAAAAATCCTGTTGAAAAGGAATTCCTTGAAAAAATAGCATCCATTCTAAATCTTTCTGAAAATGACAGGAATCAACTTTTTGATTTGTCCGCTACAGCAAGGCGCGATGTAGCCCCAACAGACCTGACCGAATACATCAAGGCCACCCCTCTTGCAGCCATCGCGTTACGTTCTGCTAAAAATTCTAAGATTACAGACGATCAATGGCGAAATATCATTAACATTATTCAAAAAGGCAAATAATGGACTTTATTGACTACTCTCATATTTCCATGGACGAAAGGGGCGTTTACCGTGTCAGTTACGCCCAAATTGAAGATGCTGTGGAAAACTACTTAAGGGAGAGTCATCCAGAGATATTGCTTTACCCACAATGCGTCCCTATTGAAGAATGGATAGAATCTAATGAATTCGGCTTTAAGTTAGAAATGCGAGATATCGCCTATCCTCAAGCTAAAGGGATAACCGCATTTTCAAAAATGGTCATTTGGTCGATCGATAGTGAAACAAAGAAAGTGCAGCCCATTCCTATCGAGAATTCAACAATTGTCGTTGACGAATCGCGGCCTCCTGTAGAAATCAGATTTACGGCAGCACACGAAGTCATCCACATCAAAATGCATCCGTATTATTTTATGCATCATTCTAACGCTATTGCCGCAAGTTCCAACATCGTCAGTATTAGTTCTTATTTGCATAAACCAATTTGGTGGTTGGAACGCCAAGCCAACTATGGTGCTGGAGCACTACTAATGCCAAGGACAACACTGTTCTTGCTATTCAAGAAATTCTTTCAAACAGCAAACGTCTTTAAGTTGTCAAAAAACGATAAAACAACGATTCCCTTTATCAATACAATTTGCCAAATATACGAAGTGAGCGTGAGTGCAGCCCGCATTAGACTCGTTCAATTAAATCTGCTGGAGGAATAATATGGGATCCATGAGATGTTTTTGTGGCTACGGAATGCGGAATTCCGACAGCATCAATCAAATAGAACTTTCTTTATTTAGAATGGATGATATAAAAAAAGCCATAACAGAAAACGTAATGCTAAAAGACCTCCCCTTCCGTTTCGAAGAAGTGGAAGTCTGGCGCTGCCCTGTTTGCGGAAGATGGGATTTCATCTCTGCAAAGTACAATTATAGAATGGTTCCTGTAAAACCTGATGAATCTTTTTCTTGCGAACCAAGCAATGATGACATCACCTTTATTGAATTTGACAGCCGTTCAGCAGACAATGCCTATACTATATCTGGAAACATAACTGTTTCTGATTTTCTCAAATTGGATGAGGATAAGGTACAAATTCGTTATCTAAGGGTAAATTCCGCACGAATGTTACTTTATAGAAATTCAGAAATGCAGAAACCCGTAAAAATATACAAACAAGAAAAATAAAATTTTTTAACCGTAATGTTCGCCATAAGGCGAACAAAGGAGTAAAACATGGGTGGATATGGTGGTCAATCAGGCCGTACAAAAGGAAAAGGCTTCATCAATACAGCAGGAACCCCCGTCAAGGACAAAAACGCAATTGAGGTGGCTGAATACTATCTTGATAAGGGCAAGTATGTCGCCTTTTTAAAAGAAACGCCGAACGACCATAAAAGAGCTGACTTGATGGTTGAAGGAGCTCCTGTAGAAGTCAAAGGCGTTGAAGGCAACAATGCCAACACAATTTGCAACAGCAGCCTCGCTAAAGCGGCTAAACAAATGAAAGCAACAATCGCAGAGTCTAAATTTTACGAGCACAAGGAAAACAGCAAAATAATACTGCTTTCCAAGCACAAATCAATTGCTGAAGGGAAAAAGGCTGTCGAATCGGTTATTGAAGGATACAAAGAAGCTCTCCGCAAAGGAATTTTAAAACCGAACGACAAGGTTGAATATTGGTATAAAAACGGGAACCGGCGACGAATACTAGAATTGCATACTTACGCATAATCTCACACAAAATAAACCATGAAAAAAGAAGACCAAATAACTCTAGATCATTTGCTCATACAACAGGGTGCCTCTCTTGTCGGGTCACTACATGTTCCCCAATTATCTTCCACACAAACAATTCCAAATATCAAAAAATGCTTACCCATTAACATCATTGACCCAAAAGACGGAACAAAACTTTGGGGCCATTGCTTTGTCAAAGACGTTCACCAAAATAAATTTTGGAACGACCCCTTAGCAAATGTGGCTCCCTTGCAAAAGCTTGAAGGAATGATTAGTACCGATTACAGCCTTTATAGAGACTATTCAACTAACAGACAGAAATGGAACTGTTATCGTAATCGTGTAATAGCTTATTTTTGGCAACAAAAAGGAATAAACGTGATACCTACCGCTAGTTGGAGTACTCAAGACAGTTTTGAATGGTGTTGGGAGGGGTTGCCTCAAAATTCAGTACTTGCGATTACCACCAACGGCATTTCAACAGACAAGGAGGGACTTCGTCATTTCATTCTTGGTTTGGATGAAATGATTCAAAGACAAAATCCCATCGCCCTCGTTGTGTGTGGTCACTTTTTTCCTTGGATGGAAGACAAATATCCAGATATTCAAATGATAAAAATTCCTAGTTATGGACAACTTTGGAACGAAAGGAAAAAAATGAGGGAACAAACGCATTATCGCTCGACAGCAATCGTCTTGGCAAAGGCCCCACACTTGACCAGATAAACGGACGAGCGGGTGAACTTGCTTTCTACAGCCTGCTTAAGCGACACACCATTCTTCAGTTCCACCTTGCCGAGGAAATTCCCCTGCATATCGAACACCTGATAAATCCCAGCCTTGTCAAAGCGCTGTACCGTAAACGGAATCGCATCAGTCCCCGAACTCGAAGAACCGTCAACGCTGCTCGAAGATTCCGCGACATTCTCCGAAGACGAACTCGGCACAGATTCTGACGAACTCGACGCAACAGAACTTGAACTTAAAGCAACGGAACTGGACGACGGAACTTCTTCACCTTTGACGTAAACCTTTATGTGCGGGAAATCAGCCGTACCGGAAACGCCATTACTCATGCTCCCGGCTTCGCCAAGGACCTTGGCTTCATAAAGTTTTCCCATCTCCATGCCCAGTTTTTCCCACTGTCTCATGTGAGCGCTAATATTGATGATACCGCAATCACGGGCTGTTTCACGAATGCTGAAATACTGCAAAAAAGTCGTATTGCCCTGGGTCTTGATGGCCGGACCCGTATGTTCACCCCAATAAACGGAGTATTTGGCACCATCGATTGTATAATCGCCCATCTTATTGCTAGCGACCCA
>Ga0265300_10001982_pt1 | contig 18352 bp, 10 predicted proteins | sample AusTroGonzalo_MG_FD_193482 | JGI IMG/M metagenome (GOLD analysis project Ga0265300, IMG submission 193482) | Bovine rumen microbial communities from tropical cattle in Woodstock, Queensland, Australia - Gonzalo_03 | ecosystem: Host-associated > Mammals > Digestive system > Stomach > Rumen ...
GATTCTGAATTAAGACAGAACACTGAAGTCTTGACGGGTGTCGGCTACGAAGTCATCGGCTGTAAATCAGGTGCCGAGGCGATTGAGTGCCTTAGCAAGGATCGCATCGCACTTGTGCTGTTGGATGTCAACATGCCCGAGATGAACGGCTATGAAGTTTGCTTGCAAATCCGCAAGCATTATCCGTTGGACGATCTTCCTATAATCTTTCTTACGAATCGTGAAGATTCTGGCAGCGTGACGCAAGGGTTCCAGTCGGGTGCTTCTGATTTTGTTCAAAAGTCTGCCGCATCAAGCATTTTGCTCGCAAGAATCGGCGTTCATTTGCGCTTGTCTAGATCTTTGCGAAACCTGCGTGAAATTTCCCTCACGGACGACTTGACCGGTTGCTATAACCGCAGGCATGCGATATGCTCTCTCCGTGAACATTTCTCCGAAAGCAAACGCTACGGAACGCAGTTCTCGATCGTTTATTTTGACTTGAATGGCTTGAAAAAGGTCAATGACCAGTACGGTCATTTGGCAGGTGACTTGCTGCTCCGTTCCGTTGTCACGACGACAAAGAAATTGCTCCGCGAATCGGATATGTTGTTCCGCATGGGCGGCGACGAATTTATGGTACTTTGTCCGGATACCGATTTGAAGGGCTCGTACGTTTGCGCTGAACGTATGCAGAACGCCGTAAAGACCTTGACGATTGTCGATCAGGTTGTCGGATTTGCCTACGGTGTTGCAAGTTCTGCCGAAGACTACAAGGACATGGACGAAATGTTGCGCAGCGCCGATTCCTCGATGTACGAATGCAAACGCAAGATGCGCGAGGGACGAGTTTAGAGGAGTGAGCCGCACCTTCGGTGCTTTGAGCGGCGAGTTAAATCTTGGCGGCGGAGCCGCGATAAAAAAACTCAATGCTCAAAACTCGGAACTGCGACGAAATCGCCTTACCCAATCGCCATTTTCACCGCTTCGAGGAGCTTCTGGAGCCTTGCTTCGATGGTCTTCCAGTCACCAGCCTTCATGAGTTCTGCGTTGAAGATGCTTCCGCCGAACGAGAGCAAGTTGGCCGTAGCCTTGAGGTAGCTTGCCGCATTTTCGGGAGTCACGCCGCCACATGCCATCAGCGGAATGTCGCGAAACGGGCCGCGCAGCGCCTTGATGTATTCAGGGCCGCCCACGCAGTTCACGGGGAAAATCTTGACCGCAGTGGCGCCAAGATCATAGGCTTTCTGCACTTCAGTCGGGGTCAGCGCACCAGGAATGATGGGAATCCCCGCCGTGTTGGAAAGTCGGATGATTTCGTTTCTCGTATTGGGCGTCACGATGAATTCCGCGCCTGCAGAAATCGCTTTTTCCAGATCGCTTCCGTGACGGACGGTGCCTGCGCCGACTTTAATGTCGAGTGGCTTCGCGAAGGATTTAATCTTTGAAATAATTTCTGTGGCGGCGGCCGTGTTCATGGTGACTTCAATAGCTTTGAGACCGCAATTTGCAGCCGCATTCACACACGCTTCTTCGGCGCCCTGAGGAATGTCGCGGAGAATGCCCACGACCGGCATCGGTTGTAAAAATTCGAGGAAATTCATGCTATTAAATTAAAAATTAAAAGTGAAAAATGAAAAAATTTTTTCATCTTGCCTTATTTTTTTTAATTGCAGAGAATGTAAAAAAGGCGGGCCTGAGCCCGCCGAAATTATTAGTAACCAGATACTTGATTCCTGAAACCAGATTCCAAATCCCTAAAACCTAACTCCAGAAACCTGATCCCTGATACCTGATACCTACTTCACCTTAAACGTCTGTATCGCAAGTTGCTTGTTGTTCTGCATGACTTTTGCAATCATTGTCCCGCGATGCGGAAGGTTTGCGAGGCTCACGACTGCATGGGTTCCGTCGAAGGTCTTCTCCATCAGTTGGTTTCCGAGCAGGTCGAAGAGCTTGAGGGTCTTTGTCCCTTGTGCGGTCGCTACGACAAAGAGATTGTTGTCGCTCAGCAGCATGCGGGCTTTGCTGACGCTAACGACGTTCACGAAGCCTATGCGATCGCTGGTTGTTTTGGCCGGGCCGTAGCCCCACAAGAGCGAATCGTTGCTGCGGATGACGATGTACGGATCTTTGGGTGGTGTCTGGTTATCTCCGTCGTCCTTTTGCCAATCGGGGGCACCGTCGTATGCGGGGGCATCCTTGGTTTTGGCGTGGCTTGCGAAGCTCCAGCCGTCGGTAATCTTGGTTTTGGAGGGCTCGTTCAGTACTTCGCATTTCCCACCAGAACTTAATCCCGAACTGGTTAAAACGTCTAATCTGATGTAATGGCCAAAATCAATAGTCCCTATAGGAATTGCTTGTGCCCATGTGTACGTTTTCTTGTCTTTGTTCTCCGTTCCTTCCACTTTTTGCGGGCGGTTTTCTTTAAAATAATCGCGGATTTCGCTGCTTGTGGTTGGGCATGGTCTGTTGAATCCTACAATATCATATTTCTGGCACAAATCGATATTGAATGTAATGCCGCAGGATTTTATGGCGTCTTCGGTTGCGTCGAAGTATATGTACGCGGTGACGCTATCCAGTTTTTCCATGGTTTCGTTGACAATATGGATGTTGAAGACGTCAGACTCGTCCCATGTGTAATGGTATGCTGTTGCGTATATTCCGTCTGTAGCTGGAATCGCTTCGGTTTTGCAGTTGTCGCATTTCTTTTCGTAATAGTCGTCGCCGCCATTGCTAACGATAGTAAGAGCCGACAAAAGAACGGTAGAGGCATCAAGGCAAGTTTCTGAGATGATGTAATCTTCCCAGCTCATATTCATACTATTGGAGGGAACCCAGGAATTTGTTAGGCTTGGATTGACCCCTCCCAAAAGCGCTCCGACAGGGCAATTGTATTTGTAGTTGAAGCCTGGGGTATTTCGTCCTTCGGGGTTTGATGCCCTGTGGTGGGGGTGGGCGTCGTTCTTGTCGCCAATGCCATATACAAATGAAATGTCCCAGGGGTTCACGCCGAGTGTGTAGTTCAGCTGGTTGATGCCGAGCTGTTTCATTTCGCTAACCTTTAAGTCGGTCAGTGCCATTTTGGGGAGCGTGATGCCTTGCTTTTCGATATCGGCAGCGACATCGGAGTAGGCTAGCACTTCGAAAACATTGCCCATTTGATAGCGGTTGAAATTCCAGTTCCCATCTGTGAACATGGTGTACCAAATGGGATCGTATGAGACTTTGTTTAGCTTGTAGCCTATGTCTCCAGCAGGGAGTGTTATTGAACCTCCATTGTTCTTTCCCACGTCGCCTAGGTTTGCAATCATGTCGGCAAGGCAGTCTTCAATGGCGTTCAGTCGTTCTTCTTCGGTAAGGCCGTATTCGGTTGTTGCCTTAGCCTTGTCGGCGAGAATTAATTTGTACAAGGCGTACAGGGCGAAAGTGTATGAATTGGACCAACTGGTGTTTTTCCCGTCTTTCAGGAAACCCTTATTGTTTGTGACGAACCATCCGCCTTCAAAATAGCCTGCTCCGTTGCCGATTAATTGACCGCTCACAAGATTCTTGGTGCGGATCATGTCGTCTGCATATTCTTTTTTGCTGGTGGCGTACAGGAGCGCGACTGAGGCGAGAGCCATGTCGTCATAGAATTCGTTATTGCCGGCGTAGGCGGGAGTACTCCAGCCCGCGGCTTCCGTGTTGTTCTTGAATTTTTTGTCGCCGTCGTAAGTCGATTTGCCTTGAGCAAGAGCTTTGGCAAAGTCGTACATCTTTTCTGCAACGGTCAAGCAACTGTCCGCAAATTTCTTGTCGTATTGTGCATAATCCTTGCTCAAGATGGCAAGGCCTGCTACGATTTCGCCAGCAATGTTAGAACCGAGTTCGCCAAGGCGGACGATTCTGGTAGCGGGGCCCCCGCGGTCTGTTGCTTCGGACGAGCTGTCTGTGGGTAAGTTGTCTTGGGCTTCCGGGCGAGTCCATAACATGTGGTCGCTAGCGAAATTGCCAACGGAAACGGGCATGTCGTCGATAACACCCTTGGCAAACTTGTACGCTTTCAAGAAAAAGTCGGCACCATGCTTTGCTTCGCGCAGAACATCGGGCACGCCGTCGGTTTTGACAAATTCAGCCTGGTTGTAGGCGTAGTGGTCCACATCTTTTGTGGGGTTGGTGGCGGACATCACGGCCAAGGCCATAAAGGCGAATGCCTGCGTCTGCGATTCCTTGAGGTGATCGCCGCAGTCATACCAGCCGCCAGCAAGAGTCCCTGCACGGGATTCGTCGAATGATCCGCGAACATCTTTTGCGCCCGTCACGATGGCACCGCCGCCATCTTTTGTGTGGCTCGGGCCATGGAACCAGGATTCAGAATTGCCGCTGCGTTGGATGCCAAAGAACTTGAGGCTTGCGTCCTTGGCCATGGAATAAACATTGTCGCTTACAATGAATGTGCTTGAAATTTCATCGCCGACCTTGATTCTCAGACGTTTGTTTGTCGGGACGCTTTGCGGAATTTTTCCGATAAAAATTTTGCCGGACGGCCCCGTGAATTCCACCTTGTAGCGTTTTTGGTCGGCTGTGGTTACGCCTGAGCCTGCGATAATCGTCCAGTCGCTTTCAGTTTCGGCTTCGCTTTTGGTGAATGTGCCGGTCACTTTTTTGCTGAGTGATTTGCCGTTCACATCAACAACTTCGAATTCCTCAGCGGAGGAGCCGACAAAGTAGAACTGGCGTTCTTTGTCGCTTTCGAGGTAGCCGGCTTGGTTGACGCGGATTGGCGAAATTTTGGTGTTGATGGCATCCAAGTATGCCTGGTCCAAGGTGTCGGGCATCATTTCTCCGGCCTTGAAGCTTGCTGGCGTTGCTTCTTTCGGGAGCATCCCTGTTTTCTTGGTGACCGTAGTATCGAATTTTTCGAAGACCTTCGCATCCCAGCTCAAAGGCCATGTCGGTCGAATCAGGTCGTATGGGGTGGTTGCTGCAAATGCCGCCGATGCGGAAAGTGCCGTTAAAGTAGAAATGGCCACGATGACCGTTGCCTTAGTTTTGGGAATCATTTTTTCCTCCTTGTCACATAAAAATAATAATACAAAAATTCCCGCTTCCGCGGGAACTGAACAGAGCATTACTGTTAAACTAATCTTTCTTTGTACTTTTGTCTCTTGTCTGTAGCTCGCGTAGCGAGCGTTCTCTCGTCTTTAGTCTAAAAACTACTCAAATCTCAAGGCTTCGATCGGGTCGAGCCTGCTTGCTTTACGTGCCGGGTACCAGCCAAAGAAAACGCCCGTGGCAAAGCACACGCCAAAGCTCACGATGATGCTTGTAACCGAAACGCTCATCGGCCAGTTCATCACGTTCTTGACGATTTCCGAAGCGGCAACACCGATGCCAATGCCGATTGCACCGCCCAGAAGACTGATGAGAATAGATTCGATGAGGAACTGCAAAAGAATGTCGCGACCGCGGGCGCCGATAGCCATGCGGAGGCCGATTTCCTTGGTGCGTTCGGTAACGGAGACGTACATGATGTTCATGATACCGATACCGCCTACTAACAAACTAATTCCTGCAATCGCAGTCAGCACGAGCGAAAGCATGTCGGACGTGCTTGTGACCATCTGGATCATTTCTTCTTGCGTAAAGACGCGGAACGGGTCCGTGGGCTTGGTCCAGTTGCGGCGTTCCTTGAGGATCGTCATGATTTCTTCGGTGGCCTTGGCGGCATAACCTTCACCGATGGAGTTTGCGAGAATCTGGCGGATCTTGGTCGTTGCGCCAAAGCGCTTCATCACAGTCTGGTACGGCGTAAAGATGATGTCGTCCTGGTCCTGGCCGAAGTCGCCGGAGCCTTTGGCCTTGAGCGTTCCGATGACTTTTAGCGGAATACTCTTGTAGCGGATGGTCTTTCCGATGGGGTCCGTGTCTGGGAACAGGTTCTTGACGACCGTCTGCCCGATGACGCAGACTTTGGCCATGCGGTCCGCCTCGTCGTCGAACATCACGCCGTCGGCAATTTCGTAGTTGCGGATCTTGAGGTAGTCTGCCGAAACGCCAGAAAGCGAAGTCGGGGAGTTGTTGTTCCCGACGATAGCTTGGCCGCCTACCGTCATCAATGGCGATACCGCGTCGATGTAAGTGGCCTCGTTGCGGAGCGCAATCACGTCCTCTTCTTCGAGGGTCTCGTTGGAACTGCTGGCGTCCAGTTGCACGCCGCCGCGGCGGCTCTGGTTCGGCATGATGGTAATGGCGTTCGTGCCCATCGCGGTCATCTGTTCCTTGATGGACTTCTTGGATCCTTCACCCATTGCGACCATGGTGATGACGGCCGCAACACCAATCACGATGCCGAGCACTGAGAGGAACGTGCGCATGCGGTTGCGGAACAAGGCGCGGACTGCAATTTTGATTAAGGTGAATATACTCATGCTTTTTCCTCCTCGTTGCTCTCTTCTTCCTCGTCAAAGACTTCGGGAGGCGGGAGCGCTTCGAGTGCTGCACGGGCGTCTTGCACGGACGTGTTCATGACATCCTTCTTTACAAGTCCGTCCCTGAGGGTGATGGTGCGCGTCGAGAATGTGGCGATGTCCGGTTCGTGCGTTACGAAGGCGATCGTCTTTCCTTGCTGGTTCAGCTCCTGGAAAATCATCATGATTTCGTAACTCGTGCGGGTATCGAGGTTACCGGTCGCTTCGTCGGCGAGAATGATGACGGGGTCGTTCACGAGCGCACGCGCGATGGCGACTCTCTGCTGTTGACCGCCCGAGAGTTGGTTCGGCAGGTGGTTCATGCGGCTTTCGAGCCCGACTCTCTTGAGGGCCTCGACGGCGCGGTGGTGACGTTCCGCTGCCGAAATGTTCGGATTATATAATAGAGGGAGCTCCACGTTCTCGATGGCCGAGGTGCGGCTGAGGAGGTTGTAGCTCTGGAAGACGAACCCGATTTTCTGGCTGCGGATTTTCGCGAGGGCGTCCCGCTTGAGCGTTTCGGTATGTTCGCCATCTAATATATAGTGTCCTGAAGTCGGTCGGTCCATGCACCCGAGTATGTTCAGCATAGTCGATTTTCCGGAGCCGCTCGTACCCATGATGGTGACGAATTCTCCGTTGTGAATGTCGAAACTTACACCACGAAGAGCATGCACGATTTCGTTTCCCATTTTGAAATCGCGGCGCAGATTTTGAACAGAAAGTATAGGTGAATCAGCTTGCATAAGGTCCTTTTTTCTTGTTCTTTAGATGCTCTAACCTGTTGATTGCGTTGCTTTTACATCGAATGACCATGAAATTTTGTCTGTTTTACGATTAAATATCAGTAAAAACAGGAAAATTTCATTTGAATGTTATGTTTACGAGCATAAACGTTAAATTTTTTTTTATTTTATATTCCGAATTGGACTACAGCAGGTGGTCCGTTCCGTGTCCTTGGAGATAATTTGATGAATGAGAAAATGACTCAGAATACTTCGACGAAGTCCGGTGATGACGAAATCGATATTCTTGAGATATTGGTGTATTTGAAAGGCAAGTGGAAGTTCTTGCTGATTTTCTTGTTTTTGGGAATTGCCTGCGGCTTTTTGGTTTCCAAATGGATTCGTCCTGCGTATCGAAGCGATATCCTTTTGCAGGTGAATGTAAAGGGGAATAAACAAGGTCTCGCCCTTGGTGAAATGGGTGCCTTGCTGGACGTGTCTACTCCGTCTGCCGCCGAAATGGAACTCATCAAGAGCCGTGTCGTTCTGGACCAGGTGGTTCAAGACGAAAGACTCTGTTACTCCGCTACTCCGCTAAATAAGATGGACCGTCTTATGCAGCGTGAAGGCCGCATGGATCTTGAACTCTTGCGTATTCCGCGTGCTTACGTCAATACCAAGGAACCGCTTCTTGCGCGAGTGACTGCCGATTCCAGTAAGTACGATGTGCTCGGACTAGAGGGCGAGGTTGTCCTGTCTGGTTCCGTTGGCGAAACGTACCGTCAGCCGTTCGCGGGTGACACTTTGGTGATTTGCGTCAAGTCTTTGACTGCGACTGCCGGTCAGACCTTCTTGCTGAATGAAACTCATCCGCTGATGGCGGCTGGCGCTCTTCTCAAGAATCTCAGCATTTCCGAAGAAGGCAAGAACTCCGGCATTATCAGGGTCTCTCTCGAAGACCGCTATCCGGACCGAGTTGCTGCTATTTTGAATACTGTCGCGAATACGTATTTGAAGCAGAATATTGAAATGCGCAGTGCCGAAGCCAAGAAGACTCTCGCTTTCTTGGAAGAACAGCTTCCGGGCGTCAAGGCCAAGCTCGATTCTGCCGAACAGAAGTTGACGACGTTCCGCCATGCGAAGGGAACGATTGACCTTACGGGTGAAACTCGCTTGCACCTCGAAAAGGATGTGACGCTTCAGCAACGCATTATCGAACTGGAACAGAAAAAGCAGGACGCTCTCCGCTTGTTCCGCGCCGAACATCCGACCGTGCGTACGATCGAAGAACAGCAGGCTAGGCTCCGTCGTGAACTTGCCAAGCAGCAGCGCTCTGCCGCAAGCCTCCCGGTCGTGCAGCAAGAAGTGCTTTCCTTGCAGGAAGAAGTCGAAGTCAACAACAAGCTTTATACGAACCTCTTGAACAATATCCAGCAGCTCCGTGTGGTTCAGGCCGGTGAAGTCGGTAACGTCCGCATTGTGGATGCGGCCTATGAACCGATTAAGCCCGCAAAGCCCAAGCGTTCCCTGATTTTCCTCGGCGTTACGATCGGTTTTGTTCTTTTGGGTTGCTTTATTGTTTACATCCGTCGCATTCTTTCGAACGGTGTCTATAGCAGTAGCGAAGTGGAACAGGCCACAGGCGTTGGCGTCTACGGTAAGCTTCCGATGCTTGACGGCAAGACGTTGAACGATGTGATGAAGCCTTATGTGTCCATAAAGCCGGATGAACCTTTTGCCGAAGGTGTTCGTGCCCTTCGTACAGCTCTTGAATTTTCTGTATTCGAAGATGGCAAGAAGGTCCTTATGGTGTCCGGCCTTGTGCAGGGCGTCGGTAAGTCCTTCGTTTCGACCAACCTAGCCGCTTCGTTTGCTATGAATGGCAAAAAAGTCTTGCTGGTCGATATGGACCTTCGCCGTGGGCATCTTTTTAAGCACAATCAGAAGGGTTTGTGCGAAATGCTCGAAAAAGAATGTTATACGGATGACTATATTGTAAAGGTTACCGATGACTTCCATGTTCTGGGAGCCGGTGCCCGTGTCGTGAATCCGGGCAGTCTTTTGAATAGTTCTAGATTTAGCGCTTTCCTTGACGCGTTCAGGGATAAGTATGATTTGATTGTTCTGGATACGCCTCCCGTATTCCAGTGCAGTGACGCATTGCTTGTCGAAAAGCATGCGGATTACCTGTTGTGTGTCTTGAAACATGCAGCTCACACCATTGAAAGCATCCAAGATGCCTTGAATACTTTTGACCGCAGTACGGAAACTCCTTTGCCGAAGGCATTTGTCTTCAACAAGTGTGAACGTCATGTGGGATATGGCTATGGTAGTTACAACGGCTACTATGGCTATCAAAAAAAATATTAACCAATAACAAGGAGAATAGATGAAAAAAATAGTCGCAATGTCTCTCTTGGCCGGTAGCTTCGCTTTTGCGCAGTCTGGCCAAATGGGCGGAGCTGATGGTCTTAACCAGAAAACAGCCCAGACTCTCGGTCAGGGTGGCTTTGCCGTCGGTTTCGGCGGTCAGGTCTCTTATGACGCCTGGTCCCTCTCTCGCGGTGGCCAGATTTCTAAGGACGGTAAGACGGACTCGTTCCATAGTGCTGACGGTAGCCTTACTGCAAATATCAACTTTGCAGCTGGCGTCACCGACTTCATGGACGTAGGTCTTGCTCTCCCGCTCTACTACGATCATGCCCATACTCACATGGTCCCGGAAGGTGACATGTGGAAGGCAAGCCGTGGTGACCTCGAACTCTGGGTAAAGGCTAAGCTTCCGTTCGACGAAATGACTGATGGCGTGTTCAACGCTGCAGTTGCCGCTCAGTTCTACTTCCCGACTGGTGACAAGTCCGTTGGCGTTCGTCCGCGTCACGCTTGGTTCCTCAATGCCGATGGCAAGCAGACTCATCCGTACACCCTCAATGGCATGGCCTTTGGTGGTGAAGTGATCCTCACTCTCGACCTCCAGAAGGTTGGTGCTCCGATCCGCTTCAACGGTAACGTTGGTCTTGTGGCTCCGGTGAGCCGCGGTACCATGACCTTGGTCTACGGTGGTGGCATCAACGTCCTCCCGACCGATTGGATGGACATCTTCGTTGAAGCTAACGGTGAATTCCGCGTAGAAAAGGGTGCATATCCGCGTGATCCGGGTTACGATCCGTTCACCCTTACTCCGGGTCTTCGTTTCCACCTCCCGGCTGACATCGACATCGCCCTCGGTCTTGATGTGGGTATTCGTTCCTTCTCTGTCGGTTGGGACTACAAGGACGAAATGCACAGTGCTGAACTCTACCAGTTGCACTATCAGGACAAGCACGAAAAGACCGTTGCATTCGGTTACACCCCGACTCCGCGTTTCGCAGGTACTGCAGCCCTCGTTTGGCGCTTCGGTAACGTCCGTGGTGCTGACGAAGATAAGGATGGCGTGAACAATAACCTCGACCAGTGCGCAGGCACTCCGGCTGGTGCTGTTGTTGATGCTAATGGCTGCCCGGTTGACTCTGACAACGACGGTGTCTTCGACGGTCTCGACCAGTGCGCTGAAACTCCGGCTGGCGCTGTTATCGACGCTGCTGGCTGCCCGGTTGACTCTGACAACGACGGTGTTGCTGATGGTATCGACCAGTGCGCTGAAACTCCGGCTGGCGTAGTTGTTGACGCTGCTGGCTGCCCGGTTGACTCTGATAAGGATGGCATTGCCGACTACCTCGACAAGTGCCCGAATACTGCTGCTGGTGCTCCGATCGATGCTGCTGGTTGCCCGCTTGATTCCGATAAGGACGGCGTTGCTGACTACCTCGACCAGTGCGCTAATACTCAGTCTGGTGTTGCTGTTGACGCTAAGGGCTGCCCGGTTGACTCCGACAATGACGGTGTTGCCGACTACCTCGACAAGTGCCCGAGCACTCCGGCTGGTCTCCCGGTTAACGCCGATGGTTGCAGCCCGGATACGGATAACGACGGTATTGTTGACGCTCTCGACAAGTGCCCGAATACTCCGGCTGGTGTCTCTGTTGACGAAGTTGGTTGCCCGGTTGACTCTGACAAGGACGGCGTTGCCGATCACCTCGACAAGTGCCCGAATACTCTCGTTGGCGTAGCTGTTGACAAGAACGGTTGCCCGAACAAGAGCCAGGATCTCGACAAGCTCAAGAAGGGTATCCAGTTCAAGAGCGGTTCTGCTAAGCTCACGAAGGGCAGCAACAAGACCTTGAACAACATCGCTAAGTTGATGAAGAAGCTCCCGGCTATCAACCTCGAAGTCCAGGGCCACACCGACGACAGCGGTAAGGAAGAAAAGAACAAGAAGATCTCCGAACAGCGTGCACAGGCTGTTGTCAAGTACCTCATCAAGAAGGGCATTGACAGCGAACGTCTCCGCGCAGTCGGTTACGGTTCTGACAAGCCGATCGCAGACAACAAGACGAAGAAGGGCCGCAAGCTCAACCGTCGCGTTGAACTCGTTCCGTTCGAAAAGTAATCTTCTCGATTCTGACTGAGAACTAAAAAGGGGCGTCCGCAAGGACGCCCTTTTTGTATGTAAAGAAAAGAGCGCACGAAATGTGCGCTTCTTTTAAATGAGGAAAAAAGAGTTTATTGAGTTGTTAGTTGATTTGTAAAAAGCGAGAATTCTCTTTGTGTTAAAGGGAATCGGATTTGTCGTTTAGAGAATAGAGCGTCGGCCAAGGATGGGGTGGGTGCAGGGAGGGGCCCGTGCGGCCTTCGCAACTCTGAGCTGGGGCCCCGCCTGCATGACGTGCTATGAGAGAAATGGTTGTAGGCGAAACCTACGCTTTAAATACCCATTTCTTATAGAGCGTAAAGCTCACGAGTACGTAAACGACGTTTGCGATGATATTGGCGAAGTATGTCGGCTTCATGAACTTGGAAATGAACGATGTGAACCCTTCGCACCAAGAAGCGTTGGCGAGTACGTAGGCAGAACCTTCCAGAACGAGCAAGTTGATGAGGTACGAGCAGAGGAAAACGATGATGAACCGTGCGACTTCGGAGCGCTTTTTGTTCGTGCTCTTGAAGTTCCAGATGCGGTTGCAGAGGTAGCTGTTGAGCCCGCCGGCGATAAATCCGAGAAAATTCGAGAGTTCCAGGTTCCAATCGAGGACTTGATGGAGAATCCAGACGGTTGCAAGCGTAATCAATGTGTTCATTACGCCGATAATATTGTATTTGATAAAGTGTTTCACGGACGTTAAAATACTAATTTTGGGGCATGAACTGGATTGCAACTAAAAAATGCAGTGCTGCTTGCGCTGCAGATATGATTCGTAATGGCGATATTTTAGGCGTTTCCGGATTTACGTTGGCCGGATACCCTAAAGCGGTCCCTTTGGCTATAGCTTCCCGCGCAGAAAAGCTTCACGAACAAGGTCAGGAATTCAAGGTCACGCTTTTTGCGGGCGCCTCGACGGGTGATAGCTGTGACGGTGCTCTTGCACGTGCCAAGGCCTTGAAACTCCGCATGCCTTACCAGTCCAATCCTAGTTTGCGCAAGGCGATTAACGACGGCAGTATTGATTACATTGACGCTCACTTGGGCAAGATGGGTTATCTTGTGCGAACCGGAGCGGTCCCTGCGCCGACGGTTGCGATTATTGAAGTTTCTGCAATTCTGCCGGATGGTCGCGTTTGCCTGACGACTTCGGGCGGAAACTCGGTCTGTTACTTGGAAATGGCGGACCGTATTATTCTGGAATTGAATACGCGCTTGGGCGATAGCTGCATTGGTATGCACGATAACGCTCTTCCGGAACTCCCGCCGCATGCAAAACCGCTTGCCATCTATAGCGCTGGCGACCGCGTGGGTGAAGAATTTGTGCGCATTGACCCGAACAAGGTGATTGCCATCGTCGAAAACGAAGCCTACGATGAAGTGACTCCGTTCGTGGAACCGGATGAAATTTCGAAGAACATCGGCGAACGCATTTTGGACTTTATCCGCTTCGAAGAATCGCATGGCAGACTCCCGAAGGGGTTGGCGTACCAGAGTGGCGTGGGCAAGGTGGCAAACGCCGTGCTTTGCGCCATGGCCAACGACGACCGCCTCGGTCAAATCGATCTTTTCACCGAAGTGATTCAAGAAGCCGTTCTCCCGCTTTTGAAGAAGGGCAAGCTCGGTATCGCTTCGGGTACGGCACTCACGCTTTCGAAGGAAGCCCAAAAAGAGTTTGTTGAAAATAGTGCTGAATGGAAAAAGCATTTTGTCATTCGCCAGCAGGAAGTGAGCAACAGCCCCGATGTCATCCGTCGCCTTGGCGTGATTTCGATGAACACGGCACTTGAAGTCGATATCTTCGGTAACGTCAACAGTTCGCTTGTCTGTGGCTCTGCAATGATGAACGGCATTGGCGGTTCTGCGGACTTTGCACGCAACTGCGCCCTCGGATTTTTCCTGACGCCTTCTGTCGCAAAGGGCGGTGCCATTTCGAGCATCGTGCCGTACGTGAGCCATGTGGACCATACGGATCATGACACGCAGATTTTTGTGACGGAACAGGGGCTTGCGGATTTGCGCGGCTTGCCTGCCGAAGAACGTGCCCGCTTGATAATCAAGAACTGCGCCCATCCGGATTACCGCGACGAACTCACGGACATTCTGGAATTCGGTCTCAAGCATGCGAAGGGAATTCACTTGCCGCTTGCACTTTCCCGTGCGTTCGAGATGCACACCCGCTTTATGGAAACGGGAAGCATGAAGTCATTAAAACCGACTCTGTAAAAGAATTCGAAAGGTTTAGTCCAAATTAGGCTGCTGACGACCATGTTGTGCGTTGGCAGCTTTTTAATTTCTCTGAAAAAAGCCGCTTGTCGAATTCTTGATGTTGAAATTTTGTTATAAAAATTATATTTTGTTACGGGGTGTTTAAGTGGCAAAATTTTTTGAGGGCGAATTTTTATGTGGACATATTCTCGTCTATCTTGTTCTCTTTTGCTCGCAACACTCCTTGCGGCATGCGGTGATGAATCTGTAGCGGATTCAGCCTTTGTTTCCGATGGCGATTCGGAACAGTCAAGCGATTCCGGTAAGAAGGTTTCGTCGTCCAGTGAAACTTCGCAAAAAAAGTCTTCGTCTAGCGCTTCCAAGACAAGCGAACCGACGGATGGGGATTCCATTTCTGTTGATATCGGTGAAGAAGGCCTGGATGTCGTTTACGTGCTTGTGGACGGCACCGTATCGGGTTCTGTCGCCTTGGAATCGTTTGCAAAGTCTGCGCAAGTCGAGATGGTGCTTTTGGATTCTGCGGATAGCTACAAGAGGACCAAGACCGTTTATACAAGCGATATCGGTAAAGATGGTTCTTACGAGATTAAAAAGATCGATCTGCCGCAGCCGTATGTGCTTTTCTCTGCCGAAGGCCAGTTCCAGAATGTGGCGGACGGGAATACGGAATCGGTGGCGCTTTGGACTTTGGGCGACGCCTCTTCTGGTGAATTGTTCAACTTGAATTTTCTGACCACTCTTGAGACGGAACGTACTCTTGGACTTTTGAATAGTGCAAAGATGCATTACGAAGAAGCCAAGGCTAAGGCGGCTCAAGATATCTGGAAAACATTCCACTTTGATGCTAGCGGCTTTGATGATGTCGAACGCGTTTCTGTTTCGGATGGTAGCGAAACGGCGACGGCGATGCTCGCTGCGGGAATCTTGATGCAGGTGGCTGCCGATGGAGATTTCGGGAAGTTCTTCAAGGCGCTGGTGACGGATATTTCGAAAAATGGTTTCTGGAATGATTCCGTGACTCGTGCGGCGGTGGCTGATTGGGCTCTCGGCACCGACATGAAGGAAGGCTTTGCTTCGATTCGTAAAACGCTCGAAAAGAAGATGAAGACGGTCCCCGATTTCGAGATGTACTTAAGGACCTTCTATCAGGCTGAACTTGGGTTCCCGGCTTGTGATGACGAATCGGTGGACAAGGTCTACTTTGTCAAGAATAAGCTTAGCGAATATTACGCTTCCAAATATGATGACGTCTCCAAGTCGAAGGAACGCTTTGCCTGTGACGAGTACGGCCACTGGACAGCTATTCCAGATAGCTTGAAGGATACGAAGGAATTCTTGCCGGGTAAAGATGGCGAAGTCCGTCAAGGGAAATTTACGGGTACATACTTTGTGTACGATGCCGAGTCTAGGTCTTGGCGCGTTGCAACGGCTGTCGAAAAGGATAGATATTTTGTCCTGAATTCCAATGCGAAGGAGTTTGTCGATATCCAGGACGTTTACGAAAGCGTCAAGGACGATGAACGCGTGATCTTTGTGCTGCGCCATGCCGAACGTGGCGACGATACGAGTAAGAGCGGAACGCTGACCAGTAACGGTAAAAAGCAATCCGAAGAAGTTGGCGCAAGACTCACTAAGTTTAAAGATGAAGACTTTGTTCTAGGTGCTTCTGAATTTTTGCGTGCGCACCAGACGGTAGAATCGATTGCCAAGGGTCGCGGCCAGCAATCTGAAATTCGCGATACGATTCCAGAACTGAACGACGATTGGTATGTCAAGAATGCGGACGCTGTTGAAACGGCCAAGAGCGAATGCGGTGGCGGTTGGGAAGTGACTTCCAAGTACGCCTATACGGGCGCCTACTCGACTGGAGCCAATGCCGCCTACTATAATCTTGCGGAACGTTCTGTGGAACTCATCGAGGATGTGCTTTTGAAAAAGTACACCAAGGAAAGGTTTGTACTTTTGAGTTCCCATGACAAGTTGATGGTGCCGCTGGTCGCTTACTGCTCGAATTTGAATATCGAATTGAAGAAGTACGAACAGGGCGGAAAGTGGATTAACTACCTGGCTGGCGTTGCCATTATCGTCGATAAGGCCGGAAACCGCCGTTATGTCGCTATTCGCGGTCTCAAGTCTGGGTTTGCCGACTAGAAATTGCTAATATTTTCCTCATGCGGGTTTGGATATTAGCTTTATCATTATTATTCTTGGCGTCTTGCGATTCCGTTCGCTACGGTTCTGTGCCGTGCGAAGGTGATGAGTGCGAGGCGTCTTCGGAAATTGAAAGCTCTGATTCGAAGGAGAACCCTTCGAAGGAAAATCCGTCGAAAGATAACAAGAGCAGTTCGTCGGTGAGCAGTTCTTCGCATGGAGAACATCATCGCTATTCCAGTGCCGATAAAGATACCGTCGAAAGCAAACCCTTTAAAGATACGACGATTACAGGGAATTACTCTTGTCGCGATGGTAAATTGATTCCTCTCGAATCTGATGAAGATGGTGAAATCGAAGATGGAACTGCCGCTGATTTCCGTAGGTCTGGTGTCACCATTTCGGGTTTTGCGGAAAAAGGCCCTTTCCGTTACGGGACTTCGGTCAAGATTGTCGAATTGGATAGCCTGAAGCGTTTGGCTGATTCTGAACGCGAACATGAAACTTGCATTAAGACATCGAATGGTTCATTTGAATTCTCGAATGTCAATCTTGCATCGCCTTACGTGCGAGTTGAGGCCAATGGCTATTACATGGATGAATTCACGGCGGATGAGTCAACTTCGCTGATTACGCTCAATGCGGTCGTGGACTTGTCCAAGCGCGATTCGTTTAACGTGAACATGCTGACGCACATGGCGGCTCCGCGTGTGCTTAAGCTTGTGCAGGATGCGGGCAACAACCAACCGATCGGTAGCATGAGCGGGCGCGCGCTTAACGATGTGCTTTCGTCGTTCGGCATTAGCCTTGGTGGTTCTGGTGGCAGTACCGGAGGCTTTACGGGCTGGGGCTGGAATCGTGGCGGCCAGACGACCACTTCATCAAACGACCATGCGGCCGAGGACTTGAGCATTTTCGGTTCCGATGACTACAATGCAGCTCTCCTTGCTGTTTCCGTGATGATGCAGAGCTTTGGCTCCGTCAGCGATATGCTCTCGTTTGCGGACTTTGTGGCCGCAGACATCCAGGGCGATGGCAACTGGGGCGACAATGCCTCGAAGGCAAAACTTGCCGACAAGCTGTTGGCTTTGGATGCCGAAGGCGGCCTCGAAAAGATTCGCAAGAACATGGAAAGCTGGAAACTTGGTGACGTGCCGGACTTTGAAAAGCATGTTCGCAATTTCTGGACGAGTACGCATGGCTTTGAATCTTGCGGCACGATGAATGCCGGACAGGTCAAGCATGTGGGCAATAGCCAGAGTGAGTATTTCGTCTCGTACTACGAACAGCCCGAAGGCCCGCGGATTCGCTTTATTTGCGATAAGACGACCAAGTCGTGGCGTGTGGCGACGGACCTTGAAAAGGATACGTACGGCTTTGCTGCTGGCGATTACGATGGCCAAATCAAGAGCGGAAAAATCAACCAGGACAAGTTCTACGTTTATGAGCAGGGCAAAAAGTCCTGGCGTGAAGCGACTTCGGATGATATCCAGGAATTTGTGGATGTCGAAGAGGTCTACAAGAACCTTGCGGCTGGCGAAAAGGTCATCTTTATCTTGCGCCATGCGGAACGTACGGACGATACGGGTAAAAATGGCCACCTGACCAATAACGGCAAGAGCCAATCCAAGTCGGTAGGCGAAAAGCTCGCGGGCGAAGACATTTACTTTGCGAATTCGACTTACACGCGCAGCTACGAAACATGCGAAAATGTAGCGGCTGGCGCAGGCCTCACGAGCATGAACAACGATACCTTGCCGGAACTGGATGGCGAATGGTTCGTGAAGGATGAATCCAAGTTCGAAACGTACAAGAACAACAACGGCGGCGGCTGGGTTGTGGCTTCGGAATATGCATACAAAGGAAGCTATAGCGACGCCTACTATCCGTTACAGTCCCGTGGCGAAGAGTTTATGACCGATATTGTAAAGCCGCGCTTTGCAAAGGTCAATCGTGTGGGCGTGTGGATTTCCCATGACATGATGGTTGTCCCGCTGACCGCATTTGCGACGAACGGGAAGGCGAATCTCCGCTATTTCGACACGAAACAGTGGATCAATTACCTCGCCGGTGTGGCGATCATCTTGGGGGCCGATGGAACGCTCCGCTATGAGCCTGTGAAGGGCCTCAAATCCGGTACGATGACGATGTAATTTCGCGAAAATTACTATATTCTCGCGCGTTGATTTTTATCAAACAGTTCACTTAATTAAACATGGACGCATTCCGATATGAATGATACACTAAAGAAAGCTATGGTCTTTGCCGCAATGACGACGGTCTCCGCTGCCTTT
>Ga0265300_10001983_pt1 | contig 18351 bp, 12 predicted proteins | sample AusTroGonzalo_MG_FD_193482 | JGI IMG/M metagenome (GOLD analysis project Ga0265300, IMG submission 193482) | Bovine rumen microbial communities from tropical cattle in Woodstock, Queensland, Australia - Gonzalo_03 | ecosystem: Host-associated > Mammals > Digestive system > Stomach > Rumen ...
GGCGATTACCAAAGAATGGGTGTTTTTGCGCTGACAGTTACCAATGGTTACCGTGTATCGGAATTTATAAAGATAGGTATTGGTATTGGGGCCAGATATAATCTGAACCACGATCCAGATTATGCGACCTATCTCAGTGAGCATAAGATCCAGGCTCCGATGAGTGTGCCGATATTTCTTAATTTGCGGGGTAATATCATCAGCCAGAGGTCGCGTATGTGCGTGCCTTTCTGGAATGCCGACATAGGATATGCTGTTCTCGACAATTTCTTCTTTGATGCGGGTATAGGTTTCAGAGTGGGTGCCAAACGCCATAATTTTGTAATGAGTGCCAATTTTATGGGGCAAGCTATTAAGTATGTACCCGAAAACTCAAGCTTTGGCTATGGTCTTCTGTTTAAAATAGGTTACGAATTTTAATTTCTCATGATATGAAACGATCAGTCTTATTGACAATTCTTCTCTGTCTTGTTTTGAGTTTGTCGGCTCAAGAGAAGAAGCCCACCATTATGGTGGTGCCCAGTGATGTGTGGTGTAACCAGCATGGTTATATGACCACTTACGACAACCAAGGTACAAAGCAAAAGGTTCCTGACTATAAAGCTGCTCTCCAGAGTGATGCGGACCTTCTGTTGGTTATAGGAGCTATCAATACGCTGATGGCTGACAGGGGTTTCCCCTTGAAGAATCTTGAGTCAGTGCTGAAATCTATTGAGCAACGCACGGCTGAAGACAACATGACGGTGAGCAAAACCTCTGGTGCACAGATGGCAGAGTCGCCCCTCGACCGTCTGCGCCGCACAGCTAAGGCCGATATTATTATGCAGATTACCTGGACCATGAACACTACAGGTCCCAAGAGATCTGTTACCTATAATTTGCAAGGTATTGACTCTTACACTGACAAGCAGATTGCAGGTGCACAGGGTACTGGTGACCCCTCTTTCACCGCCGAAGTTCCGGTGTTGCTGCAGGAAGCGGTGGTGACCCACATGGACAATTTCTGCTTCCAGCTGCAAAGCTATTTCGACGATTTGGTGGCCAAAGGACGCGAGGTGTCTGTGGATATCAGAGTGTTTGACACGGGCGAGATGGACCTGGAAACAGAATTCAATGGTGTTGAACTGACGGAAATTATAGACGAATGGATGAATGCCAATACGGTGAACCACATCTTCAATAAGTCTGACGCAAGCGAGAACTACATCCAGTATGAGCAGGTGAGAATACCCTTGTACAAGGCCAATGGCGCCACTATGGATACTGAGTCGTTTGTGCGTAATTTGCGCACTTATCTGCGTCAGGAATATCAGATTCAGTCGAAAGTAATGACCCGTGGCTTGGGTAGGGCCATTTTGGTATTAGGAGAAAAATAAACACACAAATTTACCTGTAATTCTTGAATTACATTTTAGACATATAAATTATGTAGGGACGCAATTCATTGCGTTCGCAAAAATAACACAGAAAAAGAAACAATATGAAAAAGAATATTTTTATACTAATCGCTGTCATGACCCTGTTGTGTGTTGGCAAACTGTCTGCACAAAATGATTTCAAGGATGGCGAGTCACGCATAGCCTTGTCTATTGCATTGCCTGACCAGGCCGATCCGCTGCCCGATGGTGCCAGAACCTATCTGGTGAACAAACTGAAACAGGCCGCTGCACAAAATGGTTTAGCGGCGGAAGAAGGTTATACCCGTTTCTTCATCACGGCGGTGATTACCCCGATGAGCAAGGACATTGTGGCGGGTCCGCCCCAGCAGATTGCCCAGAATTTGGAGATAACCCTGTATATTGCGGACGGTTTCGACCAGAAACTGTATGCTACCACAACAGTAAATGCAAAGGGCGTGGGGACTAACGAAACCAAGTCATACATAGATGCGGTAAAACACATCAATACCAACTCGAAACAGTTTAAGGAATTTGCCGAAACGGGTAAAGCCAAGATAATAGCCTATTATGAGGCACAGTGTGACAATATCATCAAGAAAGCACAGTCATTGGCCACGCAGAAAAAATACGAGGCTGCCTTGTATGAGCTTACCGCTATTCCCGATGTATGCAAGTGTTACGATCGCGCTTTGGAAGCCACTGCTGATGTTTACCAACAGTATATTGACCACCTTTGTGATGTGAATCTGGCTCAAGCCCGTAGCGCATGGGCGGCTGAGCAGAATTCCTATGGTGCTAAGAAAGCCGGTGAGTATTTGGCCTATATCTATCCCGATGCCAAATGTTACAATGAGGCTATGTCTCTGTATCGTGAAATCAAGGGCAAAGTGTTGGATGACTGGAAGTTTGAGATGAAGATTTACCAAGACGATGTTGATTTGGAGAAAGAACGCATCAAAGCTTGGCGTGATGTGGGTGTAGCCTATGGCAACCATCAACAACCCATCAGCAATTATGTGAATTGGCTGTTTAGATAATTATTTTGAGTATTTAACCTTATAATTGAAAAGATGAGAAAAATATTAATAGTACTTTGGGCTGTGTTGTTAGGGCTGCCTTCTTTTGCCCAAAACCTCACACCTAAGAAAGTGGGTAAACTATGGGGTTTTGTAGATGATAAAGACTCCATTGTGATAGAACCAAAATATACGGCGATAGGAACCTTCAAAGGGTATTATACCTGGGTGAATATTGGTGGAAAGGGAAATCAAAAGAACCCTATGGGAGGCTTATGGGGCGTTGTGGACCGTTCGGGAAAGGAAGTCTGTCCTGTAAAATATAACTATGTTGACTTATGTGACGGTGAAGTGGTGGCTGTGAATATGGGAGGACGTCAGAAAAAAAATACTATTGTGGGAGGCAAATGGGGTTATGTGAATCTGGCTACAGGCAAGGAATGTGTACCTGTTAAATATGATCAGGTGGGACCGTTCAACTATGGAAATGTTACCTGGGTGTATAATGGCAGTGGCATAACCAAGAAAATTTTTACCTATTCGGAATTAAACGAGAAAGGAAAGTCTGAGAATTGCCGCCGTTTTGACATGCCATCGAACATTAAATTAAAAGATTGTTTTGTGGAATTGCCGAAGTCAGAGGCATGGGCATTGATAGACAAGTCTGGTACTGAACTTTCGCCATTTTCCTTTATCAGTGTGCGCGATTTCAAGAATGGTTATGCTGTCGTTTATAATAATGACGGATGTGGACTGATTGATAGTTTGGGACACTTGACCATACCATGCATATATAAGCACATGCTTGATTGTTATCCTGAAAAAGTGGTATGGGCATGGGAGGTACTCGATAATTGGAACTGGAATTATAATTGGAAAGTGGTTTTATGTTCGGCCGTCACTGGCCAAGTTCTCACCAAGACACGTTATAGAGATGGAACTGAGGTTTCTGAGGGTGTGGCATGGGCATTTGATGGTGATAAGTATGCTTTGATTGACGTTACGGGAAAGGAAGTGATAAAACCGACTTATTTAGAGGCATTTCCGTTTCGGAAGGGAGTCTCTTGTGTTTGGCTTAAAAACTCAAATGGTTTGAGAATGGGTTACGTGGATACCAAAGGAAATGTGATTGTGAAAGTAGAGTATAATAAAGTTCCCTTCCGTTTCGGAGATAAATCTCCGTTCCAATATCAGGGCGATCGTGTTGTGACTTGGGCCGAGAAGAGAATTAAAAAAGATTATCTGTATGAAGAAGAATACGACTGGATAGATTTGAGTGGAAAGATAATTTTGACAACACCCGAAAAAACATTCTCGATAACTGATACAATACCAAACGAATTGTGGGATTACTAAAATATGGAATTATGAAAAAAAAGAAATTATATATTGTTTTGTTTTTAATGGCTGTTATTGCTGTCTCGAACGCACAAAACGTAGCGAGTTATAACAGAAGTTCCTTGTATACCATCCTTGTGGTGGATCCCAAAGCAAGGATGTCAGATGAGATGATAGAGGCCTATATGGATTTGCCAGTGCCTGATAAGTTTAACAATCACAATCTGAGTTTGCGCTATGTTACCATGTCTATGTCGGATCAAAAAAAATCAAATAACTTGGATGAGACAATCGGAGAGTTTGCCAAGAAAAATCTTATTGCCAAAAGAATGGTAGCCAAATGGTTTAATCGAGATAGAGAGACCGGCGCATTTGACTTTTCTATGATAGCCGACAGGGGGTTGTACAATGCGTCTGCTTCCGACTTGGCTGTGGCAATGAAAAGCCAGCGAGGGAAAGCATTGTTGGCGGATGCTGGTGAACAGTTGATCGGCAACACTTTCCTAGTTGTACATAATGTTACCTATATTGATAAGCAGGAACAGGCGGAAAAAGCACAAAATGTACTTAATAAAATCAGTGCGGTTTCCAGTGCTTTTTTAGGTACCAATGTCGTATCTGTAGCCGCTGATGTTGGTTCGTTGATCTCTGAAGCTGTTGCGGGCTTTACTGTCAATGTGGATTCATATCTATATCAGCTTCAATGGGACAATGAGACTGCTGATGGTTTCTATTCTCAATACTACTATAGTAAGTCTAAAGTAAGCAAATCAAAAAAAGCTGCTTTTGAGGCGGAACGAGACATGTTTAAGCTGGTATATGTGGGCTCGTATTCGTCACGTAGTGATAAGGCCGTAGTGAGAGGTTGGTATAATGCTTCAGATGTGTTTAAACAGGTCCTTGCACGTGCCCTTGACAAAAATATTGTGGCTCTGCAAAAGAATTTCGAGAATTTTCAAGTGGTTGTGCCTGTTTATCAGGTAGAAGGAAATCAGGTTCTTGTTCAAATTGGTCTGAAAGAAGGAGTTAGTGCTACTTCCAGATATGAAGTGATTGAAAGAACTGAGGATAAAAAGGGAGAAGTTACCTATACTCGAAAGGGAGTCATCAGGCCCAATCCCAAATTGATATGGGACAACCGCTATATGGCTGATGAAGAAGATGCTGTTAATTCAGATTTAAATTATACCACTTTTGAGGTGGTGTCAGGTTCGGGTTTCTATCCAGGTATGCTGGTTCGAGAAATCAAATATACCAGTGGCAATTAATTTGCACAATCCATATATTATTCACCTTAAAATTATCATTATGAAAAAACTTTTATCGTTAGCTATTGCATTGTTTTTTTGCTTGGGATTAAGTGCCCAAGTGTTTGAAGGTACTTACAAAGGAAAATACTCCTTCAAGTATGAAACGGATCAGGATAAGATGGTTGAGATGTTCAAAGCCAATGTGGACAAGAATCCGGAAATTCCAGCCGCTTCAAAACCTATGGCTAAGATGATGGCCAAAGCTGTGGTGAAAAATTATGTTGCCCGTCAGGAAACGGAGCAACATATTACTTCTTTCCCTGATGGTAAATTCACCCAATATTTGTGGATTGACGGTAAAAACAACCGTTGGGTATCTTTCTGTCCCGAATTGGGGAGAGTAATTGTACGTTTCCCAGGAGAAGGTAAAGATTATATTATGTATCCGAAATTGGGTATTGGATGTAAAGTGGAATATGCTGCTAATGAGAGTATTAAAGATATGTTCACCACCAATCATGTCATGAACCCCAATAAAGATGCTAAAAAGATCAATGGCATCAACTGTATTCCTGCATTTCAGTTATACAAATATGCTGATGTGGGTGGAGATATGGTTGATACGGTTACCTTTAAGGGCGAATTATGTGTAATTTTCCCGGTAGAAGGATATGCACATGCAGACTATCAGTCTTTCTGTATCCAGCGCAATCTCTCCAATGAATTTTTGACCTCAACAGAAAATATTTTGAAAATGACTGAAACCAAAATTGATGAAAAGAACTTTATGATCCCTGAAGATAATATTGATATTATCGATACCAAGAAATTTGTAAAGCAAGTTAAGAAAATTGTTGATAATGGAGAAGTAGGAGAAAAAATGGCTATTCCTTATGATGGCGAAGTTCCCGCTGTGGTTTGGGATATCGTAAAAAAATAGTATATGATGAAAAAAGTTTTGTCTTTTTCAATTTTAATAATGCTTGTGGGGACTGTCATCGGACAGTCCCTAACGGCAAAAAAAGAGGGCAAACAATGGGGTTTTGTCAATGAACGAGACTCTTTTGTGGTGGCTCCTCAGTATGATGCTGTTGGCGATTTTATTGGTGCATACACATGGGTAAATAAGGGCGGTAAGGTAAAGAAGAATAGTCTTCCAGTGGGTGGAAAATGGGGTCTGATAGATGAGAGCGGCAAACCGGTTTGTCCGGTGGAATATGAATTTGTGGATATGCCGTCTGATGGAATGGTGGCAGTAAACTTGGGAGGTGTGATGTCTGACAATAAGATAGAAGGAGGTAAGTGGGGTTTTGTGGATGTTAAGACTGGACAACTAGCTGTACCTGTTGATTATACTCGCGTTGGTGACTTTTATAACGGCTACGCTTGGGTGGTTAAAAATGGGAAATACGGCATGGTGAACAAAAGTGGAAAGGAAACCATCGTGTGTGTTTATAATGAAGTGACCGATTGCTATGACAATAAGGTGGTTTGGCTGAAAAAGGATGGTAAGTATGCATTGTCGTCTCCTAACGGTCAATTGTTGACCGAGTTTGTATATGTGGATTACAGTGGTTTTGTAGAGGATGTGGCTTGGGTGCAGAATGACGAATCTTTATTTGGACTAATCAATGGCAAAGGAGAAATCTTGTTGCAACCTCGTTATATCAAGGTAATGCCTTTCTACAACGGTGTAGCTGAGGTATTCTCAAAAGCAGGACAGATTGGATTGGTGAATACAAAGGGCAAGGAAATTGCCCGTACAGTTTATGCTGGTTCTTCTCAGCGCTTTGGCGTGTCTCAGTTCAAGACTTCTACAAAAATATTCAGCTACCTTACGCATCCCCAGTTGGGTAATTTGTGGATTGACCAGGATGGAAAAACCATAGCCCGTGGTGTGAAGATTGTCTATAAAACTTCTGATGTGATTCCTGATGCATTATGGGATTTCTAAAATTTTAGCGTATGAAAAAGATTAGTACATATATTTTATTGACGGCTATGCTGTTAACGGTTCTTTCTGTATTTGGGCAAGAAAGTCAGCAGAAGGCCTATAACAGAAGTTCCATCTATCCTCTTTATGTCACACATCCAGGTACTGCGATGTTTGAAGAGATATTCAACGCTTTATGGGAGTTGCCCGTTCCAGACAAGTTCAATGACCATTGTTTAAGTTTGCGTATAGTTAATGCTGCTGATGCTAAGGAAATGGGTGATTTTCAGAATCATATAACCAAATTTCTGGCGGAAAATCAGGTGGCCAAAAGAATGGTGGCCAAATGGTTTAACAGAGATAAAGAGACTGGTGCCTTCGATATAGCATTGATCTCAGACCGTGGTTTTTATAATGCTTCTCAAGCTGATTTGGCATTGGCAATGCAAAGTGCACGAGGAAAAGCCTTGTTGTCTGATGCTGGAGAGCAGCTGATACCCAATACCTTTGTGGTAGTGAGTGATGTCACTTACATCAATAAGCAAGAACAAGCGGACAAAGCAGCTGCTTTTTTCACCATGCTAGGGGCTGTGGCAGGTGCGGCATCTAGGATTGGAGGTGATGCTGGAGCAGTTGCCGGTCTTGCGAAGAGTATGGCGGATTTGGGTGGTGATATTAGTGATATGGTGGCTGGCTTTACGGTGAGGGTTGAGAGTCATTTGTTTCAATTGGTATGGGATGAGGAAATAGCTTCCATTTTTTACAATCAGTATTACTATGATGCCCAGCATCCTGACGAAGACAAAAAAAGTGCTTTTGAGCAGGACGAGCATACTTTCAAGTTGAGATACATAGGTTCATACAAAGCCACCAGCGACAAAACTGTGATGCGTGGTGTTAATAGCGACGAAGAAGTTTTCCGCAAAGTGCTGGCTCGTGCCACTGACAAGAATATTGTGGAACTACAGAAACAGTTTGATGTGTTCAAAGTAGTGATGCCGGTATATCAGGTTCAGGGTAACAAAATTCTGGTTCAGATTGGCCTAAAAGAAGGTGTGAGTGCCAATTCAAAATACGAAGTTGTTGAACGAGTGGAAGATGCCAATGGCAATATTTCTTATCATCGCAAGGGCGTGATTAAACCTGTAGCCAAACAGATATGGGATAACCGCTATATGGCCGTTGAGGAAGAGGCGGAAAACGCCAATTTGAATTATACCACTTTCGAGGTGGTGTCCGGTTCGGGCTTCTATCCCGGCATGCTGGTGCGCGAGATCAAGTTCTGACAACAGACTTGTACCTGCTGTTTGACAAAATATGCGAAGGCCATGACAAAGTGAACTTCGCATATTTTTTTTTCTTTTCCTTCAAAATTGTTTGACAATAAAACGCAAAATCCTCAAAATTCATTTTAATTATTCCTGCAAATTGAAAATATATCATTTCTTTGCAATGCAATTTATTTGTTTTCCATGATACAAAGTCTGTTGAAAAGACATATACTGTCAACTTTGATTAATTGTAATTCACAAAATTTTAAAATGATTTATTTATAAATATCTTTGTAAAAATTTTGTATCTTTGCAAATTGTTTAAGATGCGATATAATGAATACTAAAGACAACAAATACCAAATTCTGAAACGGATAAGGCCTTGGCGAGAGGCCTTTTACTACCAAAAAAGTGTGGTGCTGTATCAGCTGACCTTTGTGTTTTGCAAGCGTTTCCTGCCTGCATACGGAGACAGAACGGTGGATCAGATGGTACAGGCAGCTCGCAGTGGTAAGCAAAACATTATTGAGGGTACCGAGGATGGTGAGACTTCGATTGAGATGCACGTGAAGTTGCTGAATGTGGCGCGTTCGTCACTTCAAGAATTGAGAGAAGACTAGAAGGATTATCTGTTGTCGAGGATGCTGCCCATTTGGAGTAGTACTCACCCTAGGTATCAGAGTATGCAGCAGTTTTGCAAGATGCATAACAAAGTGGAAGATTATCAGAAATACTTTCGGAAATGGACTGATGAAGAGATGGCCAATACCGCGTTGACACTATGCTATCAGACAGATGCAATGATTCACAAAACTTTGCTTCATTTGGAAAAGGAGTTTGTGGAACAGGGTGGTCTCAAAGAGCGTATGTACGCAATTCGAACGGGTTATCGTCAAGCTCAAGATGCGGAGTTGGCTAGTCTCCGAAAGGAGGTGCCTGCCTTGCGGCGGGAAGTGGCGCGGTTGAGGGCTCTGCTGGAGAAGAATGGGATAGGGTATTAGGTATTTTGGGGCGCTATAGGGACTATCGGGATTTTTTGATTTACAATAGAAAGCCAGCAGTTTTAGCAGCCCGCGAAAAAATCGCATTTATATATTGTAATTCGGGGAATTTGTGTAAATTTGTGGCTTATTTGGAGGAAGCTGTTTTTGTGTTTAAGAACATAAATATCAGCCGTTTATGGATTGCTTGAATTTTAAAAATACTTATATTATTATGGAGATTGCTACCAAGTACGACCCGAAATGCATCGAAGACAAATGGTACCAGTTCTGGAACGACCATCATCTCTTTGCCTCAAAACCCGATAACAGAAATCCTTTCACTATCGTAATACCACCTCCAAATGTAACCGGTGTGTTGCACATGGGCCACATGCTGAACAATACCATCCAGGATGTGCTGGTACGCCGTGCCCGTATGCGCGGTTTCAACGCTGTGTGGGTGCCGGGTACCGACCATGCCTCTATCGCTACCGAAGCCAAGGTGGTGAAGAGCTTGGCCGAGCAGGGAATCAAAAAACGCGACCTGACCCGCGAGCAGTTTCTGGAACATGCATGGGCATGGACTCACAAACATGGCGGCATCATCCTGCAGCAGCTTCGCAAACTCGGTGCCTCCTGCGATTGGGACCGCACGGCATTCACTATGGACGAGAAGCGTAGTGAAAGTGTCACTAAGGTATTTGTCGATCTCTACAACAAGGGGCTCATTTACCGCGGCCTCCGCATGATCAACTGGGATCCCAAGGCCCTCACCGCCCTCTCAACCGAAGAGGTGGAATACAAAGAGGAAAGCTCCAAGCTCTATTACCTCAAATATTATGTGGTTGGGTTAGAGACATTGGAGAATCAGGAGGCTTTGGAAGCCGATGGCAATATCATCCACCGCGATGAAAAGGGCTACTACGCTGTGGTCGCCACCACGCGTCCTGAGACCATTATGGGCGATACAGCCATGTGCATCAATCCCAAAGATCCCAAGAACCAGTGGCTCCGCGGTTGTCACGTTATTGTGCCCCTCGTGGGCCGCGAGGTGAAGGTCATCGAGGACCGCTACGTAGATATCGAGTTTGGCACGGGCTGCTTGAAGGTGACCCCTGCCCACGATGTTAACGACTACAATCTCGGCAAGACACACAACCTGGAGACCATCGACATCTTCAACAACGATGGCACCATTTCTGAACAGTCACCCCTCTACGTCGGCATGGACCGCTTTGCCTGCCGCAAGCAGATCGCCAAAGACCTGGAGGCCGCAGGCCTTATGGAAAAGGTGGAGGATTACACCAACAAGGTGGGTTATTCGCAGCGTAATCCTGACACAGCTATCGAGCCACGCCTCTCACTGCAGTGGTTCCTCAAGATGAAGCACTTCGCTGACATTGCCTTGCCACCCGTCATGAACGACGAAATCAAGTTCTATCCCGATAAGTACAAGAACACCTATCGTCAGTGGCTGGAAAATATCCAGGACTGGTGTATTTCGCGTCAGCTGTGGTGGGGTCATCGTATTCCAGCTTGGTACATTGAAGTGGACGGCAAGGAGGAAATCGTGGTGGCCGTCAACGAAGAGGAAGCTAAGAAAATTGCCAAGGAGAAATACAACTACACTGGCGCAATGCGTCAGGATGAGGATGCCCTCGACACTTGGTTTAGCTCGTGGCTGTGGCCCATCAGCCTTTTCGATGGCATCAACCACCCCGACAATGAGGAAATCAATTATTACTATCCCACGTCCGACTTGATTACGGCTCCTGACATCATCTTCTTCTGGGTGGCGCGTATGATTATGGCTGGTGAGGAATATCGTCATGCGGTACCTTTCCGCAATGTTTATTTCACTGGCGTGGTGCGTGACAAGCTGGGTCGCAAAATGTCCAAGCAGTTGGGCAACTCTCCCGATCCCATCATGTTGATGGAGCAATTCGGTGCCGATGGTGTGCGTATGGGCATGCTTTTGAGTTCTCCCGCGGGCAATGATTTGTTGTTCGACGAGTCTTTGTGCGAGCAGGGTAGGAACTTCAATAACAAGATTTGGAATGCCTTCCGTCTGATCAAAGGCTGGCAGGTGGATGACAAACTTCCTCAGCCACAGGCATGCACAACCGCTGTCAGATGGTTCAACATGCGCCTGAACGAGGTGCTGGTCGAGATGAACGACCACTTCGACAAATACCGTTTGTCGGATGCGTTGATGGCTGTGTATAAACTGGTCTGGGATGACTTCTGCTCATGCTTCCTCGAAGTAGTGAAACCGCCTTATCAGCAGCCTGTTGATGGCAAAACCTATAATGAAATCATTGCTATTTTTGATAAACTGCTGCGTGTTCTGCATCCGTTTATGCCGTTCATTACAGAAGAATTGTGGCATGGTTTGCAGGAACGTAATGAAAATGAGTCTATTATGGTGGCAGTGATGCCCGAACCCGAAACAGGGGCCGATGATCAGGCATTCCTGCAGCGTTTTGCCAACACCCGCAAGGTGATTGAGCAGGTGCGTCGTATCCGTGCTGAGAAGAATATCGCTCCCAAGAATCCTGTGAATCTTTTCGTGTTGAGAGCTCAGAAGGACGATGATTTTGAAATGGACTGCGTGATTGAGAAGCTCTGTAACATTCCGAAGGTGGAATATGTAAGCGAGAAAGTTCCCGGTTCAGTGTTGTTCATCGAGCAGAATGTGGAATATTTCGTTCCTTTTGCAGAGAATATCGACAAGGAGGCAGAGTTGAAGAAACTGAATGATGAACTAGCCTATGCGGAGAAATTCCTGCAATCGGTGCTGAAAAAACTGGCTAACGAGCGTTTTGTGCAGAACGCCCCTGAACAAGTGGTGGCTATCGAGCGCAAAAAACAAGCTGACGCCGAAGCCAAAATCAAATTGTTGAAAGAACAAATTGCCGGACTAAAATAAAATTATAAATAGGTATGAATAAATCTAATCTTTTATTCGCAGTGTTGTTACTAGCGATGTGTATGATTTTGTCTTGTGGCAAAAAGAAAAACACCGAGATGCCGCAAGTCAAATACGAAACGAAGGTGCTGCAACCTGAGTCACGCACCTATAACATGACTTTCCCTGCTTCGTTGGAAGGTACCAACGAAGCTAAGGTATATCCCCAGGTGGAAGGTATTATTAAATCAAAGAATTACACCAGTGGCACGCTGGTGCACAAAGGGCAGTCGCTCTTTCTGATTGACCCTACGGAGTACCAGTTGAGTGTGCAGTCGGCAGAGGCCGAACTGAGTGTGGCCAAAGCCAAGCTGGAAACCACGAAGCTGCAGTATGAGTCCAATCAGGAGCTGTACGCCCAGAAAGTGATCAGTGACTATGTGCTCAAGACCAGCCTTAATGACTACAATTCGGCCAAAGCTTCGGTGCAGCAGGCAGAAGCGCAGCTCAACATTGCGAAGACCAATCTTGGTTACTGCTCGGTAACCGCTCCTTTTGATGGGTATATCTCCACTAACAACAGCTATGGAATCGGTGACATGGCCGTTCGCGGCAACTATCTTTGCACCGTGAGTGATCACAGAGATATTATAGCCGATTTCTCCATGGATGAGTCGCAGATGTTGCATATTATTAAGGAGTTCCAACTTAAGGTGACGGAAAAAGGATTAATGGATTCCAATGGTAAGTATCCGCGCGATATCATGCCTGCCGTCAATCTGAAACTCAAGGATGGATCTGTTTATAAGTATGAAGGCAGATTGACACGTCTTGACGCCACGCTTAACGAAGGAACTGGTACGGCGACCTGCGAAGCCACGTTCACCAATCCTGACGGTGTGCTCCGTTCCGGACTGACCGCCATGGTGATTCTCCCGATTCAGTTCGACAGTGTCCTGGTTGTGCCGCAAACCGCAGCTGTCAACCTGCAGGATCAGAAGATGTTCTACCGTATCAAAGAAGATGGAACTGTGGAAGGCATTCTCTGTGAAGTGTATCCGTCGGATGATGGTAAGGAATATTTTATTATGAGTGGCCTGAAAGCTGGTGACGAAGTAGTTACCAACGGTGTACGCAAACTTTCTAATGGTTTGAAAATCAGATAACTATGGAAGAGAAAGTCAAGAAAACCAAATACTTTGTGAAGCACTGGGTGGCGGCACTCGCCATCGCCGTACTTCTTATTCTTGTCGGTGTGGTGAGCCTCACCTCCCTTCCCATTGAGCAATACCCTGACATTGCCCCGCCCGAGGTTGTGATTGAGGCCAATTACAGTGGGGCTGACGCCGCTACGGTGCTGAAATCCGTCATTATGCCTATTGAGGAGAAGGTGAATGGTGTGGAAGATATGATGTATATGTCTTCCGTTGCTCTTTCTAACGGCAGTGCGGAAATCGATGTTTATTTCAAACAGGGCACCGATGCCGACCAGGCTACGGTCAACGTGCAAAACCGTGTCAGTCAAGCAGAAGGAACCCTTCCCTCGGATGTGACCGAGCAAGGTATCACCGTTTCCAAGCGAGTGAACTCCATCCTGCAAGTGTTGGCGTTGGAGAGCACGGATGACAAATTTGATCAGAAATTTATTGCCAACTACGTTGATATTAATGTCTTACCTGTAATCAGCCGTATCACAGGCGTGGGCAACACTCAATTGATGGCGGATGAATATGGTATGCGCATCTGGCTCAAGCCCAATATCATGGGTATGTATGGCGTTACTACGAGTGAGATTATCTCTTGCATCAATGAGCAGAACTTGGTCGCCTCAGTCGGAAGTTTTGAAAGTACTGTCAACAAAATCGATATCCAATTCAATGGACTGCTCAACGACATTAGCGAGTTTGAAAATATTGTCATCCGTTCTACCTCAGATGGCAATGTATTGCGGCTGAAAGATTTGGCGGATGTAGAACTGGGGTCTAAGGCATACAACTATCGCACTAATGTCGAGGGCCATAATGGTGTGATGTTCTTGGTCAAGCAATCGCCCGGAGCCAATGCCAGCCAGGTGAACGCTGAAATCAACAAGGCCATTGAAGAACTTTCGAAATCGTTGCCCGCAGGGCTGGAATTCAAGCAACTGCAAACTTCCGATGACTTCCTGTATGCCTCTATGCACAACGTTATTGAAACTCTCGTCATCGCTATCATCTTGGTAATTTTGATTGTTTACTTCTTCCTGCAGGATTTCAAGGCTACCATTGTACCGTCCATCTCCATCATCGTCTCTTTGGTTGGTACTTTCGCCATTGCCAAAGTAGCAGGTTTTTCGCTTAACCTACTGACACTATTTGCATTAGTATTGGCTATCGGTATTGTGGTGGATGATGCGGTTGTGGTGGTGGAAGCTGTAATGGCCAAGTTGGAGTCGGGCTACAAGAGTACTACTGCCGCTGTCAACGATGCCCTTACTGATGTGTCCACAGCATGTATCTCCACCGCCTTAGTCTTTATGGCGGTGTTCATTCCTGTGACTTTCATGTCGGGCACCTCTGGCACCTTCTTCAAGCAGTTTGGTACCATTTTGGCCGCTTCTGTGGCCTTGTCGGCTGTGTCGGCACTGACCATCTGTCCCGCCCTTTGCGCCTTGCTGTTCAAGCCGAAGAACGAAGAAGGGGGAGAAAAGAAGAATCTGAACTACTACGTGCGTACAGCATACAACGCTGCTTACGGTACCATGGAAAAGAAATACATAAGCGGAATCAGCAAGTTTGTGAAAAAGCCGGCTTTTGCATGGATTCTGTTAGTGGCCTTCACTGTGGGTATGGTATGGCTGATGAGTACTGCCCAGAGTGAATTGGTGCCGCAGGAAGACCAGGGCTTCATGATGGTGGATGTCACTTTGGCACCGGGAACTTACCTGAACGAAACGGAAGCGGCTGTCAACAAATTGGAGGATTATGTCCGTTCACTTGAAGATGTTGAACTGGTGGGCAGTGCTACCGGATTCTCTATGATCAACGGTGGTGCAGGTACGAACTATGGCACTCTGATGGTGCGGTTGAAGAATTGGGAGGAGCGAAAATTCTATAGTATTGCTAACGTGCAGAAAAGCATTTATGTTTGGGCAATGGTGAATATGCCTGAAGCGACTGTTGCTCCGTTCCAGATGCCACAGATCCCAGGCTACGGTACGGGTTCCATGATGGAATTGGATCTGCAAGACCGTTCCGGAACCAACGATAATGAGACCTTTATCAGTCTGTGTGAAGAGTTCGCCCAAAAGCTTGGGGAACGTCCGGAAGTATCTACAGCATCCGCTTCTTACTCAGGTGATTACCCCAAATACAATCTTGAACTCGACGCCGCTGCGTGCAAACGCAAAGGTGTTTCTCCGGAAACCGTCCTCAACACCATAGGCTCCACCATCTCTAAAAAATACATTGGCAACTATATCCAATATGGTAAAGTGTATCAGGTGTTGGTGCAGGCTGAAGACAACAGCCGTATGGATCCGAGCGCTCTCAACAAGATTTTCGTGGAGGCTGACGGTGGCATGACGCCGGTATCGCAGTTTGTCACGCTGAAGCAGGGATTGGGTTCCTCGCAGGAACGCCGTTTCAACATGTATAACTGCTACAATATGTCCGTTGATGCGGCCAGTGGCTATACTTCCGACCACGTGCGTAAGGCTGTCGATGAGCTGATGGCGGAAGTTTTCCCCGACAACTACGGCTACGAATATGCCGGCATGGCTCGTGAGGAGGCACAAAGTGCTGACTCCAATGACACGATCTTTATCTATGCCATCGCCATCCTGATTATCTACCTCATTCTGGCCGTTCTCTACAACTCTGTGTTCATCCCCTTCGCTGTTCTTTTCTCCATCCCGTTCGGACTCTTCGGGGCCTACCTGACTGTCCGGCCCTTAGAGTCTATTATGGGCGTGGGCGCAAACGTATATGTGCAGATTGGTGTCATCATGTTGATGGGCTTGGTGGCCAAGACCGCCATCCTGATTACTGAGTATGCCGTTCAGTATCGCGAAAAGGGTATGTCGGTCTTTGAAGCTGCTGTTGAAGCTTGTAAAGCCCGTCTGCGTCCTATCCTGATGACCGTCTCCACCATGGTGATCGGTATGATTCCGTTGGCCATTGAGAGCGGTGCCGGTGCCGTGGGTAACAAGTCGTTGTCCCTCACCGTCATCGGCGGTATGCTCGTAGGTATCATCGCCATCCTGTTCGTCACGCCAGCCTTCTACATGGTCTTCCAGAAACTTCACGAGAAACTGACACCTGGCGAAAAGGAAGAAACAGATAATGGCGAACCGGTAGCAGTAGTTAATGAATAGGTAAATAGCCAACATTAAAGACTAAATAATTGGAAAATATGAAGATTAAACACATATATGTAATGTTGTTAGCGGGAGTATTGTTATTCTCCAGCTGCAACCTTTACCGGAAATACCAGTCTGACGCCACCGTCCGGAACGACGTGATGGGCGATGTGGTGAATCCGCAGGACACCGTCTCCATGGGCAACATGGACTGGCGTTCCTTATTCACAGATCCGCAGTTACAGAGACTCATCGAGACGGCGTTGACCAACAATACCGACATGCGATCGGCCCAATTGTCCATCGAACAGGCCCAAAACAGCGTGAAATCCGCAAAATGGGGCTATGCGCCTATGCTTTCCTTCACGCCTAATGCCACATACGCTTATCAGGGAGGAAGCTCTTTCTCTGCCCAAATCCCTATCAGTGCCAGCTGGCAGATAGGCATTTTTGGACAGACCACCACTGGGGTGCGCAAAGCGAAAGCCCAAGTGGCCTATGCGGAGGATTACAAGCAGGCCGTGCAGGTCAGTCTGGCTGCCAATGTCGCTGAGCTTTACTACACCTTGGTGATGCTTGACCGCGAGTTGGAGATTGAGGAGCAGACGGAACAATTGTGGGAAGAGTCGCTGGAATCGACCCGTGCCTTGTTTGATGCGGGTATCTACGAAAGTCCAGCTGTCTATCAGATGGAAGCGTCGGTGTCATCGGTGAAAACAGAAATCATCGATTTGCGCAACACCATCCTCACCACAGAGGCCTCACTTTGCAACCTGCTTGCCGAGCCGCCTCATCACATTGAACGTGCTTCTTTCGGCGCATTCCGGATGCCGGAGCAATTGCATTTGGGACTACCAGTACGTCTCCTTGACGCTCGCCCCGATGTACGTATGGCCGAGCGCAACATGGAGCTTGCCTACTATAGCACCCAGCAGGCCCGTCAGAATTTCTATCCCACGCTTACCATTGAAGGTCTCTTCGGAGCAGCTTTCAGTCCTGCCCAGATGATAGGGCAGGCGGTAGCCTCGCTCACTCAGCCTATATTAGAAGCTGGGAAACTCAGTGCGCAACTCAAAAATGCGAAATTGGATCAGGAAAAGGCGAAACTGGAGTTTGAACAGGCTTTGCTGGATGCGGGCAAAGAGGTTTACACGTATGTACATAACTGCCAGACGGCCGGACAGAAAGCCGAATTGATCGCAAACCGTGTCAATTCGCTACAACAGGCGTACGATGCCACCTCTGCCTTGATGCAGCACGGCTCTACCACCTATCTGGAGGTACTCACAGCTCAGGAATCCCTGTTGTCTGCCCAACTTTCGCAAGTACAGAACCAATACGAAGCCATTCAAGCGCTTATCAATCTCTACTCAGCCCTGGGCGGTTTCGGTACCCACGAAACCAAGTAGGTTCTGATTAATTCACAATCGCGATAGCGTGACTTTAGTTCATCAGCCTGCTCTCGCCCCATGTGTACTGCGGATACGCCTTCTTGAGGTCTTTGGCGGAGCCTTCCACTCCGCTACCGCCACTGGTGGCGAAGACGTTGAGCACCTTGCTGCTCAGGTCGTGGGCTTCGATGAAGGTGTTGACGATGGTGGGGGCGGTGTACCACCATACGGGGAAGCCAATCCACACGGTGTCGTACTGGGCGATGTTCTCGCAGCGGCCCTTGATGGCGGGACGAGAGCTCTTGTCCTTCATCTCGATGGTTGAGCGGGATTGCTTATCGCGCCAGTCGAGGTCGGCGGCGGTATAGGGCTGCTCGGGGGTGATTTCATAGAGATCGGCATTGTGTTCTTTGGCCAACCGTTGGGCAGCGGCCTTGGTGGTGCCAGTGGCCGAGAAGTAAACGATCAGGGTCTTTTTCATTTCGGGGTTCTCCTTTCCTTTGTTTTCGTTTTTGTTTTCG
>Ga0265300_10001985_pt1 | contig 18340 bp, 20 predicted proteins | sample AusTroGonzalo_MG_FD_193482 | JGI IMG/M metagenome (GOLD analysis project Ga0265300, IMG submission 193482) | Bovine rumen microbial communities from tropical cattle in Woodstock, Queensland, Australia - Gonzalo_03 | ecosystem: Host-associated > Mammals > Digestive system > Stomach > Rumen ...
TCAAATATAATATCGAAATTAGAATAAGTGCATTAATAATGTCTACAGAATTTATTAAAAATGTGATCCCTTCACTATTTCCTATTTTAATCATATCAAAATATATAAAAGAAAATATTATTTCAAAAACAAATAATAAATTTATAAGATATATTTCTCTTTGTTTATCTTTTATGCCAGCAAATGCCATTATATCAAATAATGAAAAAGAACTTTTATATTCATCAAATGTTAATCCTATCTTTTCATATGTAATGATTAGAAATATATTAGGAAGTAAAAAAGCTATAATTATTGTTTTAATAAATCTTTTTGTAAATTATTTTTTATTATATAAAAATGTAGATACTACAAATCATATTGATAATTGTAAAAAAGATGATTTTATTAATATAATAAAAGCTTCTAGTAAATCATTAATATATATTTATGGGACGATAATTTTTTGTAATATAATCTATACTTTACTAAAGATCTTTATAAGTAATAAATTCTTATTCATTATTGAAATTACTAATGGATTTAAAATCATTAGTTCATTTATGAAATACAAAACAGCTTCAGTAATCTTATTAAATAGTTTTGGTGGATTATCATTTATGTTGCAAATAAAAAGTATTAAAACAAATATTTCACGAACCTTTATTATGAAAAGGATTGCTATATCAATATTTGTTTTAATACTTACAGAAATTATATTAATGTCTTACTTTATTATATAATTCATCAAGAATACACTGAACAGTTTGACAATCAGAATCAGGATTATAATATCTAATATCAGAAGCTGTTAGTGAAAAACCACCAGATATCCAGAATATCTCAATATCATCTAAAGTAGTTGACTCTACACCTGGTTTTTCAGTTGTAAATAAAATACTTTTATATTCTATACCGTAATACTCACCTGTTGTTTCAATATATCTAGGTACATAATATGCGTTTGAATCATCCATTTTATATTTACTTTTTACTCCATTATAAGTAATTGTAAAATACTGAGAAGTTACTTCAATAAGAAGTGTTTTTGAATTACATAAGTCAAAAGTAACTGTAGCTTTACTATTATTAGTTCCACCTAAAGCAGCAGTATAGTTACACACTCTATTTTGAGATAGTATAGAACCTACTTTATTCATTATTTCATATCTTTTAATTTGATTACTTTTTATATAGCCAGCACTTCTTTCTTCGTTTTTAACATCACCAATTAAACGAAATAAGAAAATCATAACTATAGAAACTAATGAAATACAAATTAATAGTTCAAGAAGTGTAAAACCTTTATTATTTTTCATACTTACTTCCTTTCATTAGTCATTATAATTAACTACATTATTAATTCCACCATATTTAACAGCAGCAAATTGATGCATACAATCATCTTTAGTGCAACTTGCACCAGAACCAGATTGATTAAATTCAAAAATTACCCAATAGCCATTAACATCAGGAATATAATGAAGTTGTTTAAAATATCCCTTTGCTTGATTAGATAAATTATTATAATCTAAGCATGCATTAGAATTTCTTGTAGAACTACAAGATTTAATGTAACTCAAATCATATTTAGAAACATATATTCTATAGATGTTATTTGCATTAAAGAATGCATCACATGCAGCTTTATTATTTGTGGCTGCAGTTATTTCAGCTTGAGATGCTCCATCCTTAACTTTACCTAAAAATAAATCATTATCACATGAAATACCTTTTAAGTTATATTCTACTTTATTACCATTTGAATCATATTTAGTTAATAGATCACTTAAAGTTATATATATACTAGGATTTTCATTATTTGCACTATTCGTTCTTAAAACTTTTTCAAAAATAATAGATAAATAGTTTGCTCTATAAGTATAAATAGGATCATCATAATATACTCTTCTTTTTTCTCTTACTAAAACACTAGTAAAAAGTGTATAAAGTGATAAAAGAGCTGTAACAAGTATTACTACAGTAACCATAGTTTCAATAAAAACAAATCCATTTTTGTCTTTCATACACATTCACCTTATTACTCTATCCTATTTTACATTATCAATTATAGCATACGAAAAATCATTAATCAATTTTATATGATTAAAAAAATTACGTCATAGAATAACGTAATTTTTTTAATTTCATATGATAAATTAGGTGATATAAATGTATAAAAAACCTAATTATTTTTTTTCAGTACTTGCTCTTTTTTGTTTATCAGTTTTAATATTTTATCAAATAATTATTACACTAATTATTCCTCTTAGATTTAATATATTTGTCCTTTTTATAGAGTTATGTCTTTTCTTTTTCTTCATTATTCGCATAATATGGCCTTATTAATTCTTCGGTTTTATTCATATAATTAATTAAATTATATATTTTCTTAGTGTTAACATAATTATTATTTTCTAATTCTATATCTTCAGGTATAGATATTAAAATAAAAAATAATTTAAGTTCATCATCATATAAACTATAATGATACAAATATTCATCAAGCATTGTTTTAAAATCTATGTCATCATACATTTTTTTATATAAACTAACTAAATCCAAAATTGGTGTATCAATTTTCGCATAATCAAAACTTATTAAGTAATCCTTATCACTTTTAATAAAATGTGAACTATCAAGATTATTATGAATCAAAGACACCCTTTGATTCTTTTTATTTGAAACAAGATTATACCAGTTATTAGTTTCTTCAGTTAAAAACAGAAGATTATTATTTAATTTACTATAATAATCCATAAATAATGATTCATGAGGTTTATAATATTTTCTCGGAAAAATTTCATCGTATAAATTTGAATACTTATCTTTTAAGTAATTTATATTATTTATTATATTATTATATAGTTCATCATATAAATTTAAATCTACATTCTTTTTATAAGTTGTTTTTGCATGAAGCAAAGAAACTAATTTTATAAAATCTCTATTCCTCTCTTCACTTGGAAAGTATAAATCATCTTTATATTCAAAAACATAATAATTATCCCTGTTTTCATCAATTATAGGAATGTAATTTTCAAAATTACATGCTTTCATATAATCATAGATTGGTTTTAAGTCACTATTTTTTCCTTTAATAACTACATTTCTATCATTACAATAAAGAATCACTGCATGATTCTTTATTGTATATTTATGTGGTTTATATATTTGATTTAATACAGTATAATTATTCTTCTTCATTTAATTCTGGTATTAAAATTTTATCACCAACAGATATTTCACTTTGACTATTTAAATCAAAAAGTTCTTCTTCACTTATGCTATATAATTTAGATATTGTTTTAAACGTTTCCCCTGCTTTAACCATATGTATATGATATGTAATATAGTCATCCAAAAGATTGTTATTTTTAATAATTTCTACGCTTTTTTCAATATCAGTATTTCTTACATTATCAAAATTTATTTCTTCAATTGATTCAGAAGAAAAATCATCATTTGTTGTTTTACCACTAGCTACTTCTTTAGTAGTTTTATTTTCATCTTCATATAACTTTTCATCAAAAGATTCTTTATTTTTCTCTTCAAAAATATTTTCAGTTGGTTTTTCAAATAATTCTTCATGTCTATTTATAATCTTATCGGCACTTACATGAAACAGTATATTGACAAGCAATATATCTTCATCTTTTATTTCATATGAAAAATCTTCAATCTCATATTTTAAAGTTTCAAGATCAATATCATTATCTAGTTCAACTGAAAAAGGAACAATATGACTAAATGGGTTAGTATCAACGTTTACATCTAAGTTTTTATAATCACCTGATACTATAAAATCACCAAGTAATTCTTTTTCATTAATAGAAACATCATGTTCAAGTGATATTGAAGTAATTTCAGCTATTTTACTTTTAAATAAAATTTCTTTATTAAAAGGTATAGTTATATTCAAAATTAATCATCTCCTAATTATAAATATGTTTTTAACCTTAAAGTATTACAATAAAAAACTAGATTTAAAAATAAATCTAGTTATTAAATAAGTCTTTATATATTTCCATATAATCAGATACTAAAACAATTTCAATTTTATCTTTAATTAGTTTTGGTATATCATCTAAATCTGATTCATTAGCTTTTGGAATATACACTTTTTTTATTTTATCATTATAAGCACCTATTAGTTTTTCCTTTAAACCACCTATTTTTAATACATTACCTGATAAAGATAACTCACCAGTCATAGCAATATTTCTTGGTACAATTTTATTTTTAAGTAAACTTAAAACTACACTAACAGCTGAAACACCAGCACTAGGACCTTCTTTTGGGCTAGAACCATCTAGAAAGTGTATATGAAGAGGTTTTCTAAATTCTTCCTCAGTAATTCCAAATTCTTCTAAATGACTAGAAATATATGAATTAACTACATATATACTTTCTTTCATTGTTTCACCAAGCAAACCTGTTATAGCTGGAGATCCAATTGTAACGCAGCACTCAACAGGAAGTACTTCTCCACCACAATATGTACATGCAAGACAATTAACACAACCAACCTTCCAATTAGAAAATGATAGATGTTCGTAATTTGGTTTGCCTAAATATTTATTAATAACATCTAGTGTTATATTAAAAGGATATTTTTTTTCATTAATAATAATTTTTCTATATAAAGTATCAAGAATTCTTTCTAAATCACGAACACCCGGTTCTTTAGTATAAGAATTAATAATTAATTTTAAATTACTATCTTTTAAAATTAATGATTTTTTATCCTTTTTATATAAATCATATAGCTTTGGCAAAATATGTTTTTTTGCAATATTTTCTTTATCAAATTCTGTATAACTATTAAGTTCAATTATTTCTAATCTGTCTCTTAATTCTGCTGGTATATTTTGAATATAATTAGCAGTTAAAATAAAGAATGTCTTTGATAAATCAAATGGTTCTCCAAGATAATTATCAACAAATGAATTATTTTGATTTACATCAAGGATATCTAATAATGTTGATGCAGGATCACCTTTGTAGTCTTTTACCATTTTATCAACTTCATCAATTAATATGACTGGATTTTTTGAACCACACTTTTTATAAGCATTAATTATTTTTCCAGGAGCAGAACCAACATAAGTTTTTCTATGACCTAATAATTCTGATGAATCATTAAGACCACCAACACTTATTTTGACAAACTCACGATTCATTGATGCCGCAATAGATTGAGCAATCGTTGATTTTCCAACTCCTGGTGGACCAACTAAACATAAAATTGGTGTCATTACATCTGGGTTTATCTTTTTTATATAAATATATTCAATAATTCTTTTCTTAACATCATCTAATCCATAATGTGTTTTATTAAGTTTCTTTTCAACAACTTTTATATCTTCTTCATCTTTTGTTTCATTAGACCATGGAAGATTTAAAAGTAAATCAATATAACTTCTTATCATTGTTGATTCAGGAGATAATTCAGAAACCATTTCGTATTTTTTTAATTCTTTTAAAATACGATTATAAATATGTTCTGGAAATTCTTTTGAATTTAATTCAGTATAAATAGAATCAACGTCTACTTCTTTACCTGATTTCTCACCAAGTTCTTCTTTAATAAGTTTTATTTTTTCTTTTAAAATAAATTCTTTTTGAGAATTATCAAGTTCTACTTTTAAGTCTTCATCAATTTTATTTTCTAATTCAATGATTTCAAGTTCAATCATTATATCTTCGATTAAAACTTTAGCTCTTTTATTTGCATTTATTTCTTGCATTAAATCTAGTTTTTTAGAAAAAGTAAGTGGAATAAAAGAAGAAATCATATCTGTTAATATCTCCAAGTTAGAAACATGAGATATTTGTGACAATATACTATTTGAAATACTTGGATTTGCTTTTATATATTTTTTTAATAATGATACTAATTTTCTTTTAGAAGCTTCTTTTTCCTTTTGATTTAACTTAGGTATTTCGATATCTTGAACCTTGCTTAAAAGAACATCTCTAGTTTTTTTAGAGTTATAATATTTAAATGCAGCAACACGTTTTATACCTTTTAAAACAACTCTATCATTACCATTAGGAAGTGTTACTGAAGAAACAACTTCAGCTATTACTCCTACTTTAGGTAAATCACTAACATCAGGTTCTTCTTCTCTTTGATTTTTTGGGCAGATAACTAATACCTTATTATCAAAATCTTTTCTAGACATTTCTATAGTCTTACGACTATACTTATTATTAATTTCAAGTTTAATTTCTTGATCTGGGAGGATAATGAGTCCTTTAAGAAGCACAACCGGTAGATTATATTTCATAAGGATCACCTCCATCAAAAAAAATAATTGTTTTTTATTATAAAGTTAGATGTTTTCTTTGTCTATCTCTTTTACACCTTTTTTACAAAAAAATAAGAACCATTTTTTGGTTCTTATTTCATTCCTCTATTCATTTGTTGCATAACTTGATTAATTTGTTTTTTATTAGGTTTTCTACCCATGCTACTCATCATTGTTTCAATCATTTTTTCGTTAATTGGTGGATTCTTTTTTAGATATTTTTCCATCATATGACGAGCTAAGAAAAAACCTATTACTAAACCAACTAAAATTCCTATTACTGCACAAATAATATTTCCTATCATTTTTAATCTCTCCTAACAAATAATATTTTACACTATATATATTTCTATTTCAAATTAATTCTTTTTTGCTTGTCGTTCTAAAAACTTATTAACACATGTTTCCTTAAATCTTTTTCGTTTAAAAGATACTTTTCTTGTACTTTCCATTTTATTATATAAAGCATAAGTAATATCTCCATAATCTAAATCACCATTATAAGAAACTGGAATAACTGTGATAATTGAATCTTTAGCATTTTCACTTGCATCAACAAATTTAACAAGAAAGTAATCTGTTTCAAATTCTTCACCATTACCTTTTGCAAATGAAATATTTTGACATCTAAATATTTTTTCATATGAAAAATTAGAATAATATGTTGGTGCTAAATCAAAGTTTTCTTTGATAGTTTCAATAAATGTATCCCAATCAGCAGTAAACTGTCTATCTCTAATAATAAGAACATGTTTTTTTAAAGCCTTTTTCTTCTTTTCGATGCTTCCAAGATGAACATGATCATTTCCTTCATATAATAATCCTCGAAGAATATGTTTCAAATACTTATTATTTGTTTCTAATAAAACAGTTGATTCCTTATAAAAATACATTGCTTTAATCATTTCACCTTTATAAAAAAATGCTTCAGCAAAAATAAAACTTATTAATCCCCTTTGATTTATTTCATCATACTTTTCAGAAATTTTAATAGCATAAGAAATCGCTTCGTCAAATTTGCCTAAACGAATTAAACTTCTCATATAATAGTAATGAACAAAAAAATGAATTTCACCATATTCATTAAAAATATCATTACATGTATTTAGTAACTTGTTAATTTGCCTTTCACTATACATTTGTGATACAGGAACTTTCTTCTTTCTTGCCATAATTATGTCATTCCTTCGTAATTAATAGATAGTATAACATAAAGAAAAAATAATTGTCTATAGACTACTAATATAAAAATAGTCTTTATTATCAAAATCAATGACAAATAAATTATTTTTCTTTTTTAAGCATTTAAAAAAATCAGGTATTTCTTTATTTGAAGTTAATTCTAAATAAGAATTTTTAACATAAAGATGCGATTTTTCATCCCGGTATTTATTTATATAACTATGCGCATTATGAAAACTAGTGTAAAAATCACATTCTTTGTAATAATCAAATATCTTTTTACTTAGCTTACTTTTTTCAAAAGGAGAAACCAACTGTTCATATATATTTATCCCCATTGATAAATCACTTCTATTAAGCTTTCTTATCTTATAAAAAGAATTATAAAGTGAATATGAATCATCCTTCGTTAGATTATAAATACTATCATTAATATTAAATAAATAAAACTTTCTCATATAAAAATCACCAACTTTATTATAAAAGTTGGTGATTAAAAATATTGTCGATTAATAATGTCTAATCATTTTTTCAATTCTAGATTTAACTGCATCATAATTAACTAACATTTTTTCAGCAACATCAACAGCAGCTCCACTATAGCCAAAATCAGATAATCCAATAATATATTTATTAAATGTATATCTTTGATAATTATTTTGTGTACTAAGTTCAAGTGCTATGGTTAAACAATTTCCTGGTAGAAGTTCATTTTTGTAGTCACTTGATTGTTTTTGGAATAATTCCTGACAAACCATACTAACAACTCTTGTATGAATTCCCATCTTATCTAAATCATTTGATATATTTACTGCCATTTCAACTTCAGAACCACTAGCAATAATAACAGCATCAAGGTTTTTAGTTTCCTTTTTTACCATATATGCGCCGTACTTAACTAAGTCAGATTGAGTTCCAACAAGTTTAGTAAGATTTTTTCTAGCTATAACAATTGCATTTGGAGACTTAGATTTAATAGCTTCACCCCATACACCAATAACCTCATTAATATCACAAGGTCTAAATACATTTAGATTTGGTATGCTTCTTAAAGTTATAAGTTGTTCTATTGGTTGATGAGTTGGTCCATCTTCACCTATTAATATAGAATCATGAGTAAATACATAATTAACAGGTAGATTCATTAGAGCACTCATTCTAATAGCTGGTTTTAAGTAGTCACTAAATGTTAAGAAAGTAGAACCAAACACTCTTAAATTACACAAAGCCATACCATTTAAAATTCCACCCATTGCATGTTCACGAACACCAAAAGGAATATTTCTCTCTAAAGGTTTAGAATCACTTTCAAAATCTTCATTAAATATAAATGTTTTTGTGCTACTAGATAAATCAGCAGAACCACCAATAAAATATGGTGTTTTTCTAGCAATGATATTCATTATTTTTTGATTAGTATCTCTTAAATCTTCTTTATAATCATCACTAATATCAAAATCATTTACATCAAAGTCAATTACAAGTTTATCGGATTCTATATTATGGAATAATGTTTTTAAATCTTTATTAACATTTGATAAAGTTACTTTTTCACTTTTCCATTCATCATAAACCTTTTGACATCTATCATATATTTTACGTTGAATATAACCTGCTATATCTGAAGAAACTACAAATGGATCATTTGATAAACCATAACTTTCTCTTAAATTTAAAATATCAGCTGGATCAAGTGGTTTTCCATGAACTTTATTAGTATTTTGATATTTTGAACCTTCACCAATTATAGATTCAATATATATAAATGAAGGTTTTTTTGATTTTTTGGCTTTTTTAACAGCTTTTTCAATTAAGTCAGGATCGCTTTGAATCATTTGTATATTAAAACCAAGTGCTTCCATTCGATCAACAACATTTTCAGTAAATGATAAGGAAGTTGGCCCATCTAAACTGATGTTATTTGCATCATATAAAACAATAAGTTTATTTAAGTTCTGTGTTCCAGCAAATGATAAGGCTTCATAAGAAATACCTTCCATTAAATCTCCATCACCGCACAAAACATATGTATAGTAATCAATCATAGCTTTATCAGGATAGTATTTTAAAGATAAATTTCTATAATATCTTTCTGCTAAAGCCATACCTACAGCGTTAGCAACCCCTTGACCAAGTGGCCCAGTTGATGCATCTACTCCAGGAGTTAAATTATATTCTGGATGACCAGGAGTAAGCGAATTAACTCTTCTAAAGTTTTTTAAATCACTCATATTTAAATCATAACCAGATACATATAAAGTGCTATATAAAAGTGCAGACCCATGTCCTGCTGACATTACAAATCTATCACGATTAAACCATTTAGGATCTTTTGGATTAATCATTAAACATTTAGCATATAAAGTATATAAAATATTTGCAGCTCCTAAAACTATTCCAGGATGTCCACTACCTGCTTTGTCAATCATATCAATACCAAGCATTTTGATTGTATTTACACAAGACGTATCATTAACTTTCATTTTTAACACTTCCCTTTTTATTTAAAATATTTAAATATAATTCTTCAACAGTATTAGCAAAATTTTCTTTTGAATACTTTTTAGAAGCTTCTATAGCATTCTTTTTAAGTTTATGATGTAGAAGTTTTTTATTTAATGCATCATGAACATAATTAATATATTCTTTCTTAGTTTTATACATATATCCATTATATCCATTTTCTATAACGCCATCTAAACATCTATCATATCTACATACTAAAGGTATACCGCAAGCCATAGCTTCAATATAAGTAATACCTTGAGTTTCACTTGTTGATGCGCAAACAAATACATCACCTAATTGATAATATTTATAAGTATTTTTAGGAGATATCATTCCAACAAATCTAACATATTTTTCCATATTTAGACCAGATACTCTTTGTTCAAGTTTTTTTCTATATGGTCCATCTCCACCAATTAAAAATATAATATTACTATCTTTCTTTACTAAATCAGGTAAATAGTCAATAATTTCATCAAGATTTTTTTCTTTAGCAAGTCTACCAATTGAAACAATCACTTTTGCTTTAGAAGGAATATTAAGTTCTGCCTTTAGTTTTGCCTTTTCAAATGTGGATACTTTTTTATAAAATCTTTCTAAATCTATTCCTGTTGGAATAATAGACATTGGATTATCTATACCATAACTATTTAAAACATCTTTAATCTTTAAACTTGGTGTAATAATAGCTGCTGATTCTTTATATGACTTGCGCAATGCCTTTTTAGCTATGGCTTTTCCTAATTTCTTACTTGGAATAATGTAACCAGTATAGTCCTCATAAAAAGTATGACATGTATTTATTATTGGAGCATTACATTTCTTTGCAACTTTCTTTCCTATCTTTCCTATTGAAAACTCAGTTTGGATATGAACAATATCAGGATTCCAAGAAATAATATCTTTAATTATTTTATCTTTAAACTTAAGTGTTTGTCTTATATCTGGATAAAAAGGAACAGGAAAAGATCCTATTAAATAATCAGTTTTAACCATTTTTGATTCAGAATCCTTTGATAAAGTTAATACTCTAACATCATGACCTTTTTTTCTTAATTCATCACGAAGTGTTATTACAGAACAGGAAACCCCATTTATTTGATTCTCATATGTATCTGATGTAAGTAAAATCTTCATAGCAAGTCTCCCATCTACTTTCTAAATAAATTATACAACAAAAACGCGAACATTCCTATAAAAATATTTAACAAATCATTGAACATTTGTTTGACTTTTTACCAATATTTTGTTAACATACGTTCGAGGGAAGAAATATGAAGCAAATAAAACTAACAAAAAAACAAGAACTAGTTTTAAACTACATAAAAGAATATACCGCAAAACACGGGTTCCCACCTGCTGTTCGTGAAATAGCAAAAGGTGTTGGTTTAAACAGTCCTTCATCAGTTCATTCACATATTAAAAGACTTGAACGTGATGGTTTTATTAAAAAAACAAACTCAAAATTCAGAACTCTTGAAGTTGTAGGAATCAATGAGTTTAAAACAGATGATACTAAAGCTATTAAGCTTAAATTATATAGATCTATTCAATTTAAAGACAAAAAAGAAACATTTGACTTTCCTGTATCAAGAACACCAAAAAATGTTGAAATATTTGCTTATAAAATAAATGAAGATTTAGAAGAAATAAAAAAAGAAGACATTATAATATTAATAAAAGCTAAAACTTTTGAAAAAAATGATACTCTTCTACTATATAAAGATTCAAGTTATTCAAAATATATTATTAAAGATAAAAAAGAATTAATTCCAAGTGATTATATAGTCGTTGGAAAAATAATAGAAGTCGTAAAAATGTATTAAAAAACATCATCACTTATAAATAGTGATGATGTTTTTATATGTAGTAAAACAATATATAACTTAAAAATCCAATTAATAAAGTTAAACATATTGTCCCATTAATTATAGATTTTTTATTTATTTTACCAGGAACACCTAAAGCCATAAGAGTAAATATTCCACCGATAAATCCACCAATATGTGCGTATACATCAATTCCTGTTATAAAGAATCCTAACGCTAAATTTATTATAACAATTGGTAATATTTGATTTTTTAAATTATCACCAAGTACCAATCTATAATGATAAGCAAAATAAACCAGAGCTCCTAATAAACCAAATATAGCTCCTGATGCACCAACAGAAACATATTTTGAAAAGATTGTTGAAAATAAACTACCAGTTAAACCACTTAAAATAAATATTAATGCAAAACGTAATTTACCAACATAAGATTCTAGTTGTTCACCAATAATTTTAAGAGCATACATATTAAAGAAAATATGTAATATAGAACCATGAACAAAAATACAAGTAAACAAGCGATACCATTCACCAGATTGAACCAATCCTCTTTGAACTGCTCCATATCCAACTAAATTAATTGCTGAAAAGTCACCTTCCAACTTAAAGAACATAATACCAAAATATATTATACATACAAGCATTATAATTCTTGTAATTATAGGTTGTTTAGGTGAGAATATATGTTCATATGTTTTATTCTTTTTTTCTGTCTTTTTATTTATATCTTCAGTTTTAGAAATAAGTTCTTCAATATCAATTTGTTTAGTAGATAATTTAGTTTTCATTTTCTTAAATACTGAAGTAAGTTCATCATTATTAATGATATCACTTATGGATTTAACCTTAATAAAATCCATACCTTTAATTTCTTTTTCAGGAAGTTTATCAATATCTAAATATATAGTTAAAACATTCATTTGAAGAGAAAATGTCTTTTTCTTAATTTGTTTTAAAACTCCTTTAGTTTTTAAAACATCATAATTAAATTGTTCTTCATTAAAAATGGAATTTGAATTAAGTCTTACAACACGATATGGGGCATCCATATTCTCAAGCCAAATTTCATCTTTAGCTCCTTTTACAATTATCGGAGTATAATTTTCTTCTGTAATAAAATAATGAACTAATGCAGTTATTATTTCGTCTTGATCACTCATTATTAATCCCATATCTATTGATTCTCCTAACGAATAATATTATATAGCATTTCATATATTTAGTAAAGAGGAGCCCTAGTAATGATAAATCATATAACTGTCGTAAAAATTATATTCTTATTACTTATAAATATCTATCAAATATCAAAATATAAAAACATAAATAATGATATTCTTTTTAGTATTATTTCAGTTAATATATTAACAATTAGTAGTTCCTATTTATATTATTATTATAAAATGTATTCTATTTCATTTTTATTTACATTTTTAAATATATTTATTATTTTTTCATACATGAAATCTATTAAAGAAAAAAAGCATAAATATATTTTATGTATGCTTTTTTTAATCAATATTTTTATTTTTATTTATGGTACATTAAAGCATTTCTTCATCTAAAGAATTTAAAAATTCTTGAAATTCTTTAGGTAGATCAACTTTAAAATGTAAATGCTCTTTAGTTATTGGATGAACAAAATCAACTTCGCTTGAATGAAGAAATTGTCCAAATTCTGTTGCTGGAGCTTTATTATAAACCGGATCATTATATATTGGGTAACCAATATATTCCATATGAACACGTATTTGATGTGTTCTTCCTGTATCCAAAACTAAACTAACTAATGTATAATTTTTATATCTTTTAATAACTTTAAGATGGGTAACAGCATTTTTACTATTTTCAGCTGTAACACACATTTTTAATCTATTGTTTTTATCTCTACCTATTGGAGCATCTATTGTTGCACTATTATGAGGAAAAACACCTTTAATTAATGCAATGTATGTTCTTTTAATATCTTTATTTTTAAAATTATCAGATAAAAGCATATGAGCTTTGTTACTTTTAGCAACAAGCATAATACCACTTGTATCTTTATCTATTCTATGAACTATACCAGGTCTTTCTTCCCCACCTACATCACTTAACTTTTTATGATGAAACATAAGTCCATTAACTAATGTATGATCTTTATTACCATTTCCTGGATGTACAACTAAACCACTAGGTTTATTAATAACCATTAAATCATCATCTTCATATAAAATATCAAACTTGATATCTTCAGCTTTAATTGATGATTCTTCTTTAAGTTCATCACTAATTATAATTTCATCATTTAGTGATGTTAAATAACTTGGTTTAACTGTATCACCATTAACAGTAACAAAACCATTTTTTATTAATTTTGTTACGTATTCTCTAGAATAATCCGTATTACTAGAAATGTATTTATCAATTCTAGTATTATCTAAATCACATGTTAACTTCATGTTTACCACCTACAATACAAAGGATAAATAAAATTAATGCTCCAACAACTATAGCTACATCCGCAACATTAAATATTGCAAAATTATAACCAAATATTTTAAATGAGAAGAAGTCTCTTACATACCCTAAAAATAATCTATCAATTAAATTACCAAATAAACCACCTATTAATAAACCAAAAGACAAATAATTTATAAATTTAGTAGTTTGTTTATTAAGTAAGTATAAAAGATATATAAGTATTATTACAGATATAGATATTAAAAAAATATTTTGATTCTCTAAAATGGAAAATGCTGCTCCATTATTTTTTACCAAATCAATTGAAAAGAAATTTTTAATTATTACATATGTCTTATTAATTGATAACTCTTTAAACAAAACAAATTTACTAGTTAAATCAATAATTAAAACTATAAAAGCAACAATAAATGTTTTTTTCTTCATTAACTATTCACCACAACAATTATAGCATAAAATCAAATATTAATTAAGATTACATCATCACCTATTTTACTTATATCTTGATAAGTAACATTATATTGATTATTAGATGAAAAAAACCTCTTAAAAAATCTTCTCTTTTCAATTAATAAATTAATTATTTTCCCATTTAAATCTATTTCAACATCAGTAATTCTACCTAAGTTTTTTCCATCTTTCATACTAACTACATCTTTTGATTGAAGTTCACCTAAAAACATAAGTATTCTCCTTTCTAATTAATTATATTTAACTCATAAACTTTCTAACCCTTTGAAGAGCGCCTTTTTCAATTCTTGATACTTGAGCCTGACTAATATTATATTCTTTTGCAAGTTCGACTTGTGTTACTCCAGAATATCTTTTTAAAAGTACATCTTTTTCTCTTTCTTTCAAGTGATTTAAAGCCTCATTTAGAAGAATCATTTCATCTCTTCTTTCATTAGTTTGTTTTTGATCACTTAATTGGTCAAGTAAATATATAGCTTCTCCAGAATCTTGATAAACTGGTTCATGAATACTTACAGTTGGAGATAATGATTCAAGAGTATATGAAACCATATATTCGGTTATATCAAGAGCACTTGCAATTTGACTAGGTGATGGTTCAACTCCATTTTTCTTTGTAAAATTTTCTTTAAAAGCTAAAATTTCATACGATAATTCCTTTATACTTCGACTAACACGAAATGGTGTATTATCGCGAATATATCTACGCACTTCACCCATAATTAATGTTACAGCATATGTCGAAAACATTAAATTATATGACAAGTCAAAATTATCTATTGCTTTAATTAAGCCAATAACACCAACCTGAAATAAATCATCTATATTATTTTTTCCATTATTGTACTTTTTTAAAATACTAAGCACAAGTTTTAAATTACCCTCGATTAAAACCTCTTTTGCTTTTAAATCACCACTTTGATATTTTTTAAAAAGTTCTATCATTTCATCTTGACTTAAAACCCTAATTTTATTCGTATCAAAATTTGTTATTTCTACCTTATAATTTTTCATAAATAAAAATCCTTTCTCCATATTATTTTGGAAAAAGGATAAAAAAATTATTCATTATATATCCATACTAACCTTTAGTTTACCTATAACTTTCTTTTCAATCCTTGATATATATGACTGACTAATACCTAATAAATCAGCAACTTCTTTTTGAGTATATTCTTTCGTATTAAATAAGCCATATCTCATTATCATTATTTTTTTATCTCTATCATTTAATAGCGATATTTCTTCTTTTAATCTTTCATTATCAAATTTGTTACATATTTCATCAGGAACAACATTTATATCAGTTCCTAAAATATCTTCCAAATGTAATTCATTACCTTCAGCATCATAGTTAAGAGCATCTTCAAAGCTTATTTCACCCTTTCGATTTTTATTTTTTCTAACATACATAAGTATTTCATTAGCAATACACCTAGATGCATATGTAGCTAGTTTAATATTCTTATCTAATTTATACGTATTAATTCCTTTTATTAGACCAATAGAGCCAATACTAACTAAATCTTCTATATCATAACCAGTAGATTCATACTTTTTAGCTATAAATACAACCAGTCTTAGATTATGTTCGATCAATATATCTTTAGCTTTTAAATCACCATTTTGATACATCATTATATATTTAATTTCATCATCTTTTGTAAGTGGTGGTGGTAACTTATCAGTTGATCCCAGAAAGAAACATCTATTAAATAATCTTTTAAATAAACTAATAATTTTATTTAACATAAAATTTCATCTCCTATATATCCTGAAATAATAGCATCTACTCCATCAAAGCTGTAATCATAATCTGTAATACCTATCAAACAATTATTAATTATTTTATTATTTATAATTAATAAATCAGGTTTATAACACTTAATAAGTATACTCCCATTTATTAAATTACAAGGCACATAAATAGGACTTTTATTATTAATATCACACGTTAGGATTTTTTTATTTACGAGAATTACTGGTCTTTTCTTATACGGATCCTTAATTAAATTACCTGTATCATATAGACCTGTAATTTCATATAAAGTATTAATTATTGAAAACTTTAAATTATAATAATTATTAACTTTATTTTTTATATTCTTATATGCATATAACTGTAAAAAATAAACTATTGGTGATAAGATTATAAGACCAATAAAGTTAATAATTATTTTTCTTTCATAATATACTACTTCGTTATTTAAATGATTAAATTTCAAATTAATCATATATATAAATCCACCATAAATAACACTTACCATATAAAAATATAGGACATTATTTTTAAAATAATTTATATTTTTAAAACCAAAGGTAATTAACACCATTAATAAACTAATAATAACAATGATAAATATATTATTTAACTTAGGAAAAAAAATATTAAATGATAATAATGACCCTATTAAAGAACCACATACAATATTTTTTTGCTTTTTAAATCTTTTTAAAATAACATTTACACTATTTAATATTAAATAATCATATAAAAAATTAATTAAAAAAATTATATCAACATAAATAATCATACTTTATTCACCCTGTAAGTATGATAAAGCTAACATATAAAAATTATTGTCGATTTATAATTGAATAAAAAAAATTAGAAGTTTTTAAACTTCTAATTTTTAAGTTCAATAGATACTAGTTTATAAGAACCGTTTTCTCCTTTTTCAAAAACCCATTCAACATCACTAACACGATCCTTATTTTCAATAATGTTAAATGATTGGTTTTCTGTATCTGTTATAAATACAGCTTCATCAGTATTAATTGGTTTTCCATCTTCACCAGGTGTAAAATGAAAATTATAATAATACTTAACATTAGGATTTTCATTAAGTTCACTATGTTGATAAGCACAGTACTCTCTATAAATAAGTTTATTACCATCTTCTTTAGAATCGTATATATAATGAATAATTAAATCTAAACTATCAGTAGAATCATTAACATCTACTTTACCATTATATATATTAAAAGATGGATCTGTAGTTAAATCATCTTCTGTAATATTTTTATTAAATAAGGTATTAGTTTTATTTAATATATTGGAAATTTCTTGATTATTTTCAAAACCTAAAATGAACTCAATAGCATCAACGTTTGAAAAATCTTCAGAAGTTATTACTGTTTTTTCTTTAAATAAATCATATGGGGAATATAAATAATTAGTATAGTGTAAAATAGCTTGAGTATACTTATTTATAGGTTTATTAGGATCAGTTTTCTCCTCAACTATCTTATCAATTTCTCCTTGAGTATCTAAAGAATCACTAAATACAGTTCTATATATAAAAAGTAAACAAACAATCATTCCTACTATAACGATTGAAATAAGTAAAAAATTAATAAGTTTCTTGTTTTCGATATTTTCACTCATTAAACAACCCTCTATTCTTATATTAAAATTATACTATTAAGTTGAAGATTATTCAATAAAATATATTTACAAATTTATTAAAATGACATATAAAATTATAAATGTTATAATGAACTTAATAAAATATACCGAGGTGAAATGGTATGATTATTTGTAGTTTTAATACAAAAAATGCCTTTTTTAAACATAAAAATAAAAACGATATGT